>Ga0214919_10000276_pt1 | contig 86660 bp, 101 predicted proteins | sample LL1503_MetaG_FD_177994 | JGI IMG/M metagenome (GOLD analysis project Ga0214919, IMG submission 177994) | Freshwater microbial communities from Lake Lanier, Atlanta, Georgia, United States - LL-1503 | ecosystem: Environmental > Aquatic > Freshwater > Lake | place: USA: Georgia | collected...
TAGAAAAAAGATTCAACTTAAAACTTAACAAGCCTTTAAGAGGAACTCACTTAACTATCATAAACGATAGATTTGAGTCTGATGAATTATATGCTCAAGCTCGTCAATTATTTCACGGTAAAGAAATTACTGTAAAATACGACCCTGCTTTAATTCGTGCTAATCACAAAGGTCACTGGTGGATTGGAGCCGATAGTGATGATGCTAGAAACATCAGAAGTGTTATTGGATTAGATCCTAATCCTTACTTTGGTTTTCACATTACTGTTGGTTTGGCAACTCACTTACAATTAGAACACTCTAAATATATCTTAGACCAATGTATAAGATTCAACCTGTAATATAATGGATGATTTTTTTGATAGTTTTAAGGGTAAGCCTAAATATGACCATAAAGTCAGAGTAGTTCATTTTAAGAAAGAACACTTTGATATTTATATTGGTCGTCTACCAAATGGTAAGTATAATAAATGGGCTTACCCTAAAGAATTGCGTGAATCATTTCCAGAAGGTACTCCGAGAAAAACAATCGTAGATGCTTATGAACAATATCTTCTTACTAATGAAGAATTGATGAATGATTTACATGAATTAAAAGATAAAGTACTTGGTTGTTGGTGTAAAGATGAGGGTGGTAAAGGTAAATCTTGCCACGGTGATATTTTAGTTAAGTGGGTAAAGAAAACTTGTAATTAAATTTTGATATAATAGTATCAAATTTATATTAAATGCCAGAACTAGCAGAACTAAAAATAATGTCTGATTATATTAATCAGAATGTCAAGGACAAAACATTTACAAAACTATATCACGTTGAAAAGGGAAATATTCCTGTTGATTCAAATCTAATTGAAAACTTCAAACTTGAAGCTGATTCTAATGGTAAAGAGTTGGTATTAAAGTTATATCATGAGAATATTAATATTAATATCTCAGTTTTTATGGGTATGTCAGGTAATTGGCTTTTTACACCAACAGAAACTTGGTATGATAGAAAATTCACCAGAATGAGATTAGACACCACTGATGGCAATTCACTTCTTCTTTATGGTCTTTATATGGGTCCTAAGTATAGAGTTGGTGGTTTTACAGGTGTTAAAAGAGGTCTTGATCCAACTAAAGAATTTGATTCTTTCAAAAAAGAAGTTTTATCTAATTTAGATAAAAAAGTATTTGATAAGCCTATCTGTGAGGCTTTACTTGACCAAAAGTATTTCAATGGTATTGGTAACTATTTAAGAAGTACAATTCTTTATTACTTAGATATTAATCCATTTGAAACAGCCAGAACTGTTATTAAGTCACATCCGCAAGTTTTAGATATGTGTAAGGATATTCCTATGAAAGCATATGAACTAAATGGTGGTCAGTTACAAGATTGGAAGAATCCATTTGATACAGACTTTGAAGAATTCAAAAAGTGGGTTTTTTATCAAAAGGGTTTATCTTGTAAAGATAAGACCGGTAGAACTTTCTGGTTTGATGAAAAGTGGAAAGATAGTTGCCCATACTAAAACATATCTTTATTAATTTATATAATACTTAATGTTCGATACAAACTTCAATATTATACATGGTGATAGAATATCTGGTAGAACTCAGTTCTTGTTCAAGATATCAAACGCCTTTAAAGAAGTAGATTTTAAACTTTTCTTTTTAGGTTGTACTGATATTGATACTAAAGATAGATTTAATGATGTCTTTGAAGACTATAGAGTTATAAATACATTTGATGAAATTAATAATTTTAAAATAATAGAAGTTATTAAAGAATTGTCAGAAAAAAGAAATTATAACTTTATTATTATAGACGATATTGATTACTTGTCAAAATCTTGTATTGATCTTCTTTCAAGTATAGATACTAAGAAAATAGTAACTTGTTTGAGTGATAATTGTAAAAAACTACCCAAAGATTCTAATTTTTATAATATAAGCGATGTTAGTGATTTGTCTGATATAGATGAAATTATTAAAAAAATAATTAGAGACCAAAAAATAAATTCAGTATTAAAATGATTAAAGCAGATAAGTATTACATAGACAATCTCAATCGAATTGTTTTTGAAGGTGGTGATGGAACTTGGGATGAGAATCCTCGACCAAAATATGTTGATGGTCAACCAGGTCATAGTAAATTCATTACTCAGATATTTGAAGAATATGATTTATCAAAAGGTGAATTTCCAATTACAACATTAAGAAATACAGCAATTAAAACAGGTATTAGAGAAATACTTTGGATATATCAAAAACAATCTAACTCTTTGGAAGTTGCTAGAGAAATGGGTATCAACTGGTGGGATGAATGGAATGTTGGTGATGGTACAATTGGTCAACGATATGGTGCTACTGTTCAAAGATATGACTTAATGAATAAGTTATTAAAGTCTTTGAAAGAAGATCCTTTCTCTAGAAGACATATAATGAATATGTATCAAGAGTATGATATGGCTGAAACTAAAGGTTTACATCCTTGTGCTTATGAAACAATTTGGTCTGTTAGAAAAAGTAATGATATTTATTATTTAGATATGACTTTGAACCAAAGAAGTAATGATTATATTATGGCGGGATATATAAATAAGATTCAGTATGTAGCTTTACAGATGATGGTTGCTTCTCACTTAGGTTATAAAGTAGGTAAGTTTTGTCATTTTGTTCAAAATCTTCATGTCTATGATAGACATTTTGATGCGGCAACAGAGTTGTTAAATAGAACACCGTTAGAACAACAACCTAGAATTGAGTTAACTTCTAATAAGTCATTTTATGATTTTACAGTAGACGATTTCAAAATAATTGATACTGATGGTATTAAAAAAATAGAAAGTAAGCTAGAGATAGCTATATAAAATAATTATTAATATGGGAAGATATGATAATTTAGTAGAACAAATTAAAACAATTGACACTGAAGTTGTTAAAGATTGGGATAAGAATACAAATCCAGCTATGAAAGTTCTTGAAGAACAGAAAGTTTATATTTGGATAAGACTTTACTTAAAAGAGGAATCTGATGTTGAGATTGGAGATGATATTTTTATGACATATACACCAAGTGGTGAAAAATTAGAAACTAAATTTATTTGTTTTGGAAAAGAGGGTATGGAAAAAGATAACGATGGGTTAGTTAATTGGAATTCAGAAGAAAATAAGAAAGTTCTTTGTTTAATGGTTAACCAAGATAAAATAAACAAAGGAACTGATATCCCATTTATTAGAACATTATTTAAGACAGGAATTCACTACGAATATCAATTAGTAAGAAGAGATGAATTATTATTCATTAATAGTAGAACTGGTGAGACTTTAGACTATTTTGACTGTGATTATTAAAAAGTGAAAAAATGAGTTTTACAATATAATATATACATTATAAAAATTAAACTAATAGACATGAGATATTTAAAGACTTATGAATCATTTTCAACAAACGAAGAGTTCTTAGGTGGACTTTGGAACAAAATTAGTTCAGCATTCGCTAATTGGAAAAATGAAAAATTGAAAAATGCTGGTGAAAAACTAGCTAAGGCAATTGAAGAAAAGAAAGATCAACCAGAAATGGCTAAGGCTCTTGCTGACTTGAAAGCGGCTTATGCTAATTTACCGCAAGAAGATAAGGCTAAAATTGAGTCATTTAAAGATGAGAAAAATATTCCAGTTGAAACTGAAGCTCCTGTTGAAGGCGAAGAGGTTATGGCTGAGTCACTTCTTCTTGAAGAAGAAGGATTAGCTATGAAAATTATTGGTTGGTTGGGTTTATCTGCTAGTGCTATTTCTTTTGTAACTTTAATCGTTACTGTTGTTCAAATAGCAATCGCTGGTTCTGGTTATCCAACTTCTTTATTTGGATTACAATTAGGTACTTTAGGTGCTATTTGTATGGTTGCTACAATGGTATTTGGTATCGGTGGTAGTATGGCAAAAGAATATGCTGACTAATTAAAATATTAAACAATATATAAAAAAGGAGATAATATTAATTATCTCCTTTTTTTTCTGCCAAGATTTTTTCAACTTCAGCGTCAATTCCACTAACTCTTAAAGTCCACTTAGTTAAGAAAAAGTTTCCAGCTAATACAGCTAATTGAAATGAAAAACTAGTTAAGATTTGTTTTTGACCTCCTAAAAAGTATAAAGCACAAAAAAGCATAGCTAAAGAAACTGTGTGATGAATTGCTTTGTAGTTTTTACAGTATAATGTTTTCATGTCGTAGTGATTTTTTAATTGTTTAACAAAGATAAGGTATTTTATCTAATATCCAAAAATATAATAACTTTTTTCTAAAAAATATCTATAACTCATGTAAAAATAAATAGAATAGATGTTAGTTGAAACACAATACTTAACAAATAGTAAGAAATTAGTAGTTAGTTACGTTGATAAAACCGGTGATATAAAGCTTAAATATTATAATTGGGATAATCCAATGAAATATGTTGCTTGTGAAGATACAGATGTACAAAGACATCCAGAGTTTAGATCTTGGGATGGTAAATCTGTAAAACAAATAGAAGTAAACCAACCCGATAGATATGCTATCTATGAGTTCTTGGATGGTTTACCTGAATCAGAAAAAAATGAAATATTTGAATTTAATCTTCCTAAGATTTATTTTATAGATATTGAAACCGAAATCGTTGATGGTTTCCCGGAAGCGGCTGATGTTAAAGACCAAGATGGTAATGTTACTAAAGAAGGTGCTTCCACTCAAGTTCTTTCAATTTCAATTGTATATGATGATAAAATAATTCTTTTAGGTCTTAAAGAAATGTCAGAAGAAGTTCAAGAGAGAATTACAAATAATACTAACAAATATTTTGAGAAGTTTGGCACTGAATACAAATTCAAATACATTAAATATGATGATGAGTTTGATATGCTTTATGCTTTCTTCTATAAGATGATTCCTAAGATGCCAATTCTAACTGGATGGAACTTTCTTCAATATGACTGGTTATATTTAGTGAATCGTTCTAGAAAGATTTCTAAATGGGTAAATGGTAAAGAATATAAAATTGATCCAGCTGTTTCATCTTTGACAAAAAGAATGAATAAGATTTGGTCTACCGAATTTGAAGTACCTGCTCATCGAATGATTTTTGATTACATGCAACTTTATGAAATATGTGATACTTCTATTAAAGTAAAGGAATCATCATCATTAGACTTTGTTGCTAATAAACTAGTAGGTGTTGAAAAGATTAAGTACAATGGTTCATTACAAAAACTTTACGAAGATGACTTTGAAACATTTATGTATTATAACGCGGTCGATAGTGTTCTAGTACAAAAAATACACGAAGCCCGTAACTATATCTCAATTATTTATGCGATTTCATCATTGGCTCAAATTAGAATCATTGATGTTGTTTCTCAAATGAATAATGCTCTAGGCTCTTTGGCTATTACAGAAGGTGTTTTAAGAAATAGATTCCGTAAGATGGATAACATTGTACTTTTTCGAGATGAAAGAGGTGATGCTGATTCTACAATTGCTGGTGGTTGGGTAAAAGATCCTGTGGTTGGTATGAATCAGTGGTGTGTTACTTATGACTTTGCCTCACTTTATCCAACAACTCAAAGACAATTCTTTATTGCTCCTGAAACATTTATCGGTCTTCAAGATGAGAAAGATAAATCTAGGTGTACAAATGGTAGACCTATTGATCCTGATAAACACGTTCTTTGTATCAATGGTGTTGTATTTGAAAAAAGAATATCTCCAACTTTAAATATGCTTGAAGATGTTTATGCTGATAGAAAGAAAGCTAAGAAAGTCATGATGGATAAAAAAGAGGATCTAAAAAAGATTTTAGACGAAATCAAGCAGTTAGAGGCGGAAATTTAATAATTTTTGAAAAAAAAGATTTTGTTTTTTAATATATACAGAAAAATAAAATATTTTTTATGGAAATTAAAAAGTTTTCTGATTTTGAATATCTTAACGAAGAAGAGAATCTTTGGGGTAATATAAAATACGGTCTTAGTAAATTAGGTAGATATAAAGCTAATGGTAAAATCTTTGGCAAAGGTGAAACTGATAAAGAAGCCGCTGAAGAAATTGGTAGAATTATGGGTAATACTACTAATGCTGCTCTTAGTGCTGTTTATGATAAAGTAAAAGAAAAATCACCTGAATGGCCCAATGATAAAAGTAGAGTTGCTTTTTTAAGAGGTGTCTTAATGTATGGTCAATTCTATGACTCTATTGTTGCTGCCGCTGAAAAAAGTCCAGAAGAAGAAGGATATTTAGATCCAGAAGTTGCTAATAAACTTATTGAGAACACAAGAAAGGTTGTTAAAAAAGCATTAGATATTGATTTAGCGGCTGTTTATTCTGTGATGGATTCTAACAATTCTATTGATTTAAATGAAGAAGAATTACTTTTTGAAGAAATATTTAATTTAGAAAACGAACCAGTTAATGAAGAGTTCTTTAAGAAATTAGGTCAGTTAAAAGACAAAGCTATGGACGCACTTTTTGGTAAAAAAGATGAAGATTCAGAAGCTAGAAAAGCTGGAAACAGACAATCTGCTAAGTTACAAGGTGCTGGAGATGACAACGTTGTTGATAGTGAGAGAATGAAAACTCTTAAATCTAATAAACTTCCTTTAATTTTAGCTGGTGTTGGTGGTGCTTTAGGTGCTATTGGTTGGATTGCTCAAACTCAATGGTTTAAAGACTTAATTACTACTACAATTAAACACCCTGCTCAGTTTGGTGAGAAAACATTCACAACTACTGTTGAGAATAATCTTAAAGTAGATCCAAAAGGATGGTCATATACTATTCAAAATAATGGATTTATGGATGCTACTGGTAAATCATTGAATTTCAATCAACCAGTTGGTAACTTAAAAGACGCTTTCAGTTTCTATGGTGGTGGTGATCAGGCAAAAGGTATTGAAGCTATGTCGAGCTTCTTAGGAGGTGGCGGAAAAGCTTCTTCTGTTGCTGATATTACTAGTCAATTAGCAAATCCAGCAAATAAAACAGTTGGTGATATTTTTAACCATCTTGAAGGAACTTGGGGAGATAAAGTTTTAATGAACCAAAACGGTGGTGCTAAAAGTTTTATTGCTAAACAAGTTTATACTCAAACTAAAAAAGTTTTAATCAGAGCTGGTTTTACAACAACTACAACATCTGCTGCTGGTAGTTATTTAGTTTCTATTGCTCCTGTTCTTTCTGCTTTAGGTATCGCTCTTATTGGTGCTGGTGCCGTTGTTAAGTTATTAAGAGAAAAGGGACAAAGACAATCAAGAGCTAAAACTCTTAATGATTTATTACAATCATTGGTTTTAGTTAAAATAACAGATAAAAATAAATCTAAAGGTGAAGAAGGAACTGGAAAAGATGAAGAAACAAACACTACTGATGTTCCAACTGAAAAGTCAATTTATCCTTTGATGATTAAAAACCTTACTCAATTAAAGAGTTTAATTATTACTTCTGCTGGTGTTAAACTAGAAGGTGAAGGTGGTGATAAAGGTGCTGGTAATATTAAAATTGGTAAAGAGTATTACTTTACAAATAAAAAAGGAGATAAGAAAAAAGTTAAAGTTATTTCATTAACACACGATACAACAGTTGGTAAAGATAGAACTTGGTTAACTAAAGATGATGTAAAACAAACAACTTTATCTAAAGGTAAAGCATCTGTTATCTTCAAGGATAAAAAAGGTGAATACACTGCTAGTTCTCCAGAAATGGCTGTTAATTTTGACCAATTAAGTCCAGTTAAAGAGTCAATCTCAATTAGTAAGTTTGATGATATCGTATTAGAAGATAAAAAAATTGGTACTCAAAGAAATGTTGAAGTAACTAAAGGTGAAGATTATTTAACACAAGCAGTTTCTAATATTAGAAAATCTCTTAAAAGTATTGTTGATGAGAAAGATAAAGGAGTTGGAATCACCGAAGATTTTATACAAGCTATCTTAGACAAGAAAATGGATTCTGAAACTAAAGCTCCAGTTAAAGAATTATACGCTGAAGTTTATGATTATTTATATGGTAAAAAGGCTAGCACTTTAGGTGATTTTGCTCCTTTATATAAAGAAAGTGTTGAAGTTATATCTAACAAAGGTAAACGTCAAGTAGTAGCTGAAAAAATGGCAAGATTTACAAAAAGATCTTTACAATTTGAGGGTGAAGGATTCTATGGTGGTATGGGTGAGTTTGGTGCTGACTTACAAGATTTTAATAAGTCATTCAAACAAATTATGAGTTACTTCAAAGAAAAAGGTGAAGTTAAAGAAAGTAAAATTTACAAATTCAAAGATATGTAAAAAAAGAAACCTCTGAGAAATCAGAGGTTTTTTTATACCTTAACAGGTGTAAAATCAAAGTTAGGTAGTTTTTCTCGAACTACTTTAGTAGCTCTTTTAATATATTTAGCATTGTCATCATAGAAGATAGCCTTTTGAAATCCTGTTTCATTTATTATCTCTACTATTCTTTCGCCTTTCCAATGTCCGGCATTTTTAGTTCCATTTGGAGCCATATGTAAACCATATTTAGGTAATTCTAATCCTAAGTCTAATAATGTTCTAGTTATCTTATTTCTTAATGATTCTTCTCTAGCTGTTACTATACATTTATTTTCAACTGATTTGTATAATTCTGAAAGTTCTTTTAATGTGCTTGGTAAACTTAAATCTGATATATTAAAAGCATGAGGAGTAAACATATATAATCTATCTCCTTTTCTAACCCAGTTTCCGAACTCTTTAAGCTCTTTATTAGGGTCAAGTACATAGATTCTACCATCTTGCCATTTTAAGTCGTCCAGTGTAACGCCTACTCTATTTATAGATTGATTTAATAAGTCTTTGATTGTTATATCTTCCTTTAGATAATTTATAGCTAATTCATCAAAACTTGGCGAATTCACAAGCGTGTCATCAAAGTCAAAAATGTAAAGTACATTATCGCTTGTAAATTCATTGTAGTTTTTAATCTTCATATTCAAAAAATATATCTATAATATCTTGAAACTCTTTTCCAAAGTGTTTAAGACATAGTGTATATATTTCTTCTTTCAACTCATATCCTTGCGAAAAAAGTTGGTGTACATAAGTTTCTATATCATCAACTGATGTATAGATGTTAAATTCGTCGTAGTCTGGTATTAGTAGCATAATAAAGGAAGGTAATTTATTCTATATATTACTAAAAATCGACGAAAATTTAGATTTTTCAAACATTTTTCAAAAAAATCATATAAATTTTACAAAAAGATTAAAAAAAGTATGTCATTAAAAACGGATCTTGCCAAATACAAGCCTAGAAAGGAACAAAAAGAAGCTCTTAATTTTATAGAAGCTGAATATCAAAAGAATAAATTAAATAAATTTTTCTTACTAAATCTTCCTGTTGGTTCGGGAAAATCTCACTTAGCTTTAATGATTGCTGATTGGTATAAAAAGAATGTTAATAAACTTGCTAAAGTTGATATCATTACTAATAGTAAACTTCTTCAAGACCAATACTCAAATGAATATGATTCTATCTCTGACTTAAAAGGTAAAGAGAATTATGAGTGTGAACAATACTCTTGCTCTTGTGCTCAAGGTGGTGAATTTAATCGTTTGAATAAAACATCTTGTGAATCTTGCCCTTATACTTCTGCTAAAGAATCTTTTATCAGTGGTAATATGTCACTTACCAATTTCTACTTATACATTCTTTATGCTATCTATAATCCAAAATTATTAGAAAGTAGAGATTCAAGAGTTCTTATTGTTGATGAAGCTCACGAGTTTGATGATGTTATGTCTGACTTTATAACTATTAAAGTCACTGAGAATATGGTTAAAAGATTTAAGTTTGCTGATGAGTATTCTATTATGAAACAACTTAAAGCCGTTACTTCTATTTCAAATTATGTTGAATTTTTGAAATATCTTAATGGTGAAGTTTTAACAACACTTGAATCTATGGAAAAAGGAATGTCAACTTCTCCAAGAAATGTTAAACAAGATAAAAGAGACTTAAAAATCAATAAACTTATTGGTGGTAAAAACTCTGATGTTAAAACCATGCAACTTGCTACTGATTTAAGACAGTTACAATTAAAAATTGAAATCTTCTTAAAAGAGTATAAAGAAAATCCTAACAACTGGGTACTAGAAACCTATTATAATGAGAAAGTAAAACAAAAAGAATTATCTTTAGAACCTATTTGGGCCTATGACTACTTAGATAAGTATGTTTTTAGTAATTATGATATGGTTATTCTTATGTCAGGTACTATTTTAGATAAGAATCTATTCTGTCAGTTAAATGGTTTAGACGTATCGAAAGCCGTTTACTACTCAATTCGTTCACCATTCAATCCTAAAAATCGACCTATCTTTTATATGCCTTTAGGTAAGATGTCTTATAAATCTAAAGAAGAAACATTTAAGAAGTATATCCCTTATATTAAGAAACTATTAGATAAGTATAAAAATAAGAAAGGTATCATTCATACTAACTCATTTGAATTAGCTAAATGGATTGAACAATCAATTCAGGATCCAAGATTGATATTTCATGACTCTTCTAATAAAGATGAAATGTTGAAACTTCATAAAGAATCAGAAGAACCAACAGTTATTGTTTCTCCTTCTATGGATACTGGAGTTTCTTTTGATAATGATGATGCTCGTTTTCAAATTATTGCTAAAGTTCCTTATCCTTCTTTAGGTTCTCAAAAGAATAAATTGAGACAATCAAATAATCCTGATTGGTATGCTTGGAAAACAGTTTCTGGTTTAGTTCAGATGTCAGGTAGACCAGTTCGTTCAGAAATTGATTATGCTGATACTATTATCTTAGATGGTTCATTTGGTGATGTTATTAAACATAGTTCACACTTTATACCAGATTGGATTCAAGAGGCTATTAAAAAGATAAACGTTAACATTAACGCATAAAAAAACCCACCAATTGGTGGGTTTTTGTTTTATATTAAATTTAAAAATTATTTCTTTTTTGCTTCAATTGCTTTTCTTAATCCTTCAGGTAATTTAGATTGTGCTTTAGATAAACCTTTAGTCTCCTTCTTGTCATCTTTTTTATCTTCTTTAGCGTCTTTAGCCGCTTTTTTCATAGATTCTTTTTTGTTACCATCTTTGTCTAAGTCTAAAAAGTCAGGTTTAGCTTTTTTACCACCTTTTTCTTCTTTATCTTCTTTCTTATCAGCTTTTTTACCAGCTTTTTTATCTAAGTAAGCTTGGAAACCAGCGTTGATTTTTTTTCTTTCAACTACTTCATCACCCCAAACTCTACCTCTTTCTTCTTCTCTTTCTTCTTCGTAAGTATTTTCTTCTTCAGATTCTTCTCTTTCTTCTAATTCTTCTTCCTCTTCTTCAGAGTTGAAAATTTCTTCTTCTTCTTGATCAAAAGCTTGCTGATTTTCATCAGGATTAGTCATCAAGTCTTTATTTTCCTCTTCTTCAGAGAATCTACCTAGGTCGTGACCTGTGAAGTTTTCGAATTTTTTTAAGTATTTCATTTTAGCACAATAATTTTTTATAACTTATATATTAATTACAAAACATCAAATAACCTATTTTTACTAGTTTCTTGAAAATATTTTGAAACTTTAAGAAAAATGATGGTAAATAAATAATATATACTTTAATATGAAGATTCAAAGGTATACTGACTATACACTACAAAATGAAATGGCTGAAGAATTCTTAAACTCATTTGATAAAATGGTTAAAGAATCAGATGGTGGTACACCATCATATCAAAAAGTTGCTAAAAAAGTAATTTCAGACTTAAAGTTAAATGTTAGTTTAGTTGCTACATTTGGTGCTGGTATTGGTGCTCTTTATCCTGTTGTTCAAGGCTTAATGGAAAATATGAACCTTGATTCATTTATTCTTACACCTGAATCAATTGTTCTATTAACATTGTCTTCTGTTACTATAGCATATTTACAAGAGAAAAAATTCAAATCTGCTGAAGAAGAAGACCAACTAACAATAGATTCTAAATCTATGTTAGAAGAGTTAAAAATGAAAGGATTTGGAAATGGTATAGTTAAAAAACTAATCAAAAGTCTAGAATCTGTTAAAAACATATTTTTAATAATTGGTAAACACTTAGGCACCGTTATTGGCGGTATTGTAGATATGTTTGCTTATACTTCACTTTTAATTCCTTTATTGAATGGTGTTATGTCTATAATACATAAATATGATTTGAATATAGAAACACTTCCTCAAAATTTTCTAGGGTTGGCTGTTGGTGTTGGTACTATTATAGCTAAACATGGTATTGTGGAAATTATAAACAGAATTAAAAATAAATTCCCTATCAATCCAAAAGAAGTTCTGGATGATATAGAAACTCCTACCATTCAAAAATTTGCTACGTTTGGAGACTCGGAAGAGAAACAAGACGGTGATTTAATCAAGGAGCAATAAGTTTAAATCTAAACTTAGTCCTTTCATTTGATATAATATAAAAATGAAAATGGTTAAATGACTCCACAACTGGAAAAAGTATTCTTTAATTTTATACTCAAGAACAAGAAGTACTTCGATATTGTAAAACCCTATTTTTTCAGAAACTCAGAAATCCAACTTGTATATGGTATTATTCGTGAGTATATGATTAAAGGTAATGATACTCAAACTCCGACACCTCGTCAGATTTTGGATATGGTTTCTTTAGATGATAAAGAAGGTGTTATTACAAAGGAGATTCTTAAATCTATTCTTCAAGTTGATCTTAAAGAATATGATGAGAAGAACTTTATCGAACCTAAGTTTAATGCTTGGATATTATCTAATCGTTTGAAAACGGGTACAGTTGATATTATTGATGAAACAAGAAATCTTGACTCTATTTCAGACTTTGAAAAGGCTGTTGAAGCCGCTGATAGAATTAGAAGTATAGTTGATGAGATGTCATCTACCAATTTTGTACAAGACGATGATATGGGTTCTGACTTTGATGATCCTGAAAATCACGTTCAAGACTCCTCTAAATTTAAAGTAAAGTGTGGATTCGAATCTATTGACCATATGTTAGGTGGTGGTTGGGATATTTCCACATTAAATGTTGTAATGGCTGAGACTAATAACGGTAAGTCTCTCTGGATGCAAAATTTTGCTTTTAAGGCAGCAGATATGGGTAACAATGTTCTTTATATTACACTTGAAATGAGTGAAAGAAAAGTAATGAAAAGAATTGGTGCTATGCGTTTAAGAATTCCTATTAACGATTATGATGTAATGTCAAAAGACACTGAAATGATTAAGAAAAGAATTCAAAATCTTAGTAAACCAGATGGTAGTGGTGCTGATTTATTTGAAAGAAAAGTTGGTAAAATCTACACTAAGTTTTGGGCGGCTGGTACAGCAACAGTAAATGACTTTGATAATTACATACAAAAGTTAAAAGAGAAAAAAGATATTAAAATTGACTTGGTTATTGTTGATTATATTACTCTTGTTACAGCTGGTAAAGTTGCTGCCGCTGATAACCTTTATACAAAAGGTAAATTTTTAGCAGAGGCTTTAAGAGCTTTAGGTGCTAAATATAAATGTCCGGTCATTACCGGTGTTCAAGTGGCTAAGGATGCTTGGAATTCAGCTGACATTACGTTAGAAAGTGTTCCAGAATCTAAGGCAATAGCTGAAACTGCTGATACGTTTTTTGCTATAATAAGAACAGAAGAAATGAAAAGACAGAATGTTTACAGATTCAAATTATTAAAACAAAGAGATGGTGATTTCTTAAAATCTCAAATCAAGTTGAATTTGAATTCTACATATCTGACTTTAGAAAACGACCAATTTATAGACCAGTAATTGGTTTAAAAAAAATTAAAAAAACTCTATGGCTAAAAAAGTTAGAGATGACGAAGAATTCGATGATATAGAAAATGAATTCGATGAAGAATCAACTGAACAAGAATCAGTACCAGAAGATGACTCAGATGATAATGATTCTGATGATGAAGAAGGTGGTGGTTTAGGTCTTGACGATGATGATGAGAATATAGACATCATTATTGAGATTGATGAAGATGATCTTGATATTATTGAATCTGAATCGGAAGTAAAAACAGAAGAACCTGATCCGGATGGAGTTGTTCTTTCTAAACATAAATTAGAGGGTAAGCACTCATTAAAATATGACTCAATTTTTAAGGGTAAAAAAGAAGATCCTTTAGATGAAGAAGATGGCACAAGTTCTTTTGACACATATCATAAAGATACAATTGAAGTAGATAGATCTTCTAACTACTATTTTGAATCAATTGATAATGAAAAATACATAAGATCTAAACAAGTAAAAGAAAGAGTATATGAAGTTCTTGAAAAAAATACATCAATTAATTTCTTGAATAATCGTAGAAAACCTTCTAGAACAGACTTTAATCAATACTACAATATTTTGAAAGATAATCTTCAAAGTGAAAGTTTTACTAATGTAGAGTTGTTTAATGAATTAGCTGTTTATTTTTCTGATAATTTATTCAACATGTTTAAATTATTGGATAAAAAATGGAGAAATCTTATAATTTTAGAATTACAAGACCATATTGGTAAAAATACTAATTCTAAAGAAATTACAAATAGAAATATTTATGAAGGTACTGAAATTGAATTTCAATGGCTTGATGAATTTACAAATCATATGATTACAATTACAGGTGATGTAGTTGAAGTTGATTATGAGAATTCTCATTTCAAAGTAAACTCATATGAAAGAATTTATGAAGTTAAATTAGAAATGATTAGTAAAATTCTTAACAACACTAAATTTAAGTATAACTTAAATAAACTTAATAATATTGATTTTCTATAATTTTTCTGGGTATTATAAAAAACCTCAAAAAATTAAAATTTTAGATTTTTCAGTAAAAAAATGAACCAATATATAAAAGACAAAAAAATTAAATAAAATATGAATATAAAAGTAGTAAAAAGAAATGGGAAGAAAGAACCGGTAATGTTAGATAAAATCTTAGATAGAATCACTCAACAAACATATGGTTTAGACAAGTTAATTATTCCTTTTGAGGTGGCTCAAAAAGTAATTGAAGGTATTATGCCGGATATTAAAACACAAGTTTTGGACCAATTGGCAATGGAAACAGCAGCATCATTGGCAACTAAGCATCCAGACTATTCTATATTAGCGGCTCGATTAGCAATCACAAACTTACACAAAGAAACTAAGAAAAGTTTTTCAGAAACTGTTACGGATTTGTATAAGTATATTGACCCAAAAACTGGTAAACATTCACCAATTGTTTCTGAATCATTTTATAGTATTGTTAAAAGACATGCTGATGAGATTGATTCGGCAATTGTTCACTCAAGAGACCATAACTTTGATTACTTTGGTTTCAAAACATTGGAGAAATCTTATCTTTTGAAATTAGATGGTAAAGTTGCTGAACGTCCTCAATATATGTATATGAGAACTGCTCTTCAAGTATGGGGTGAGAATTTAGAAAAAGTTATTGAAACTTATAATACACTTTCAGAAGGATATTATACTCACGCAACTCCAACTTTATTTAACTCTGGTACAGGTAGACCACAGTTATCATCTTGTTTCTTATTAGATTTAGAGTCTGATTCTATTGAAGGTATCTTTAATACTCTTAAAGAATCTGCTCAAATCTCTAAGAATGCTGGTGGTATTGGTATTTCTTTCACTAAAGTTAGATCTAAAGGAACTTACATTGCTGGTACTAACGGTACTTCAAATGGTATTATTCCTTTCTTGAAAATCTTCAATGAAACAGCAAGAGCCGTTGACCAAGGTGGTGGTAAACGTAAAGGTTCAATTGCTATTTATATGGAGCCTTGGCATTCAGACATTATGGAATTCTTAGATCTTCGTAAAAATCAAGGTAAAGATGAGGTTCGTGCTCGTGACTTATTCTTAGCTATGTGGATGAATGACTTGTTTATGGAAAGAGTTGAACTTGATGAAGATTGGACTTTAATGTGTCCTCATGAGTGTTCTGGTTTAACAGAAACTTATGGTCAAGAATTCAGAGACCTTTATACTAAATATGAAAATTTAGGAAAAGGTAAAAGAACTCTTAAAGCAAGAGAAGTTTGGAATAAAATTCTTGAATCTCAAATTGAAACAGGAACGCCTTATATCCTTTATAAAGATTCTATAAATGAAAAATCAAATCAAGCTAATATTGGTGTAGTTAGAAGTTCTAACTTATGTGCTGAAATCGTTGAAGCAACTGGTATCACAAAAACTCAAGGTGATATTTTGAAAAACAAAGAGTTACTTACTAAGTTAGGATTAAGTGAGTTTTATGGTGAAGAATCCGTAAATGAAACGGCTGTTTGTAACTTGGCTTCAATCGCACTTCCTAAGTTTATCAACAAAAACAAAACTTACAATTTCAATAAGTTATACGAAGTTGCTTATGCTGCTACAATTAACTTGAACAATGTAATTGATGTTAATTTCTATCCATCACCTGCTGCTAAGTTCTCTAACTTATTACACAGACCAATTGGATTAGGAGTTCAAGGTTTAGCCGATGTATTTTTTATGCTAGGTTTGCCATATGAATCAGAAGAAGCTAAATCAATAAACAAAGAAATTTTTGAAACTATTTACTATGCTTCTATTAAAGCTTCTTGTGACTTAGCCAAAACTGACGGTGCTTATGCTACTTATGAAGGTTCACCTATATCTCAAGGTAAATTACAATTTGACTTATGGGGTGTTACTCCAACTAAGAGATGGGATTGGGATAAATTAAGAGAAGATATTAAGAAGTATGGTGTTAGAAATTCTTTAACAACTTGTATCATGCCAACCGCCTCTACCGCCTCTATCTTAGGTAACGAAGCATCTTGTGAAGCTCAAACTTCAAATATGTACACTCGTTCAGTTTTATCTGGTACTTTCATCTTAGTTAATAAGTATTTAGTTAAGGAATTGGTTAAGTTAAACTTATGGGGTGATGCTTTAAGAAGAAAGATTATCACTGAGAATGGTTCTGTTCAAAATATCCCAGAAGTACCAACTAATTTGAAAGAAGTGTTTAAAACCGTTTATGAAATTAAACAAAGAGATGTTATTGATATGGCGGCTGATAGAGGTGCCTTTATTGACCAAACACAATCAATGAATATCTTTATGGATTCTCCAAACTTTGCTAAGTTGACAGCCATGCATTTTTATGGTTGGGGAAGAAGAAACTTTATTATGAATGCTGATGGTACTCCTAATATTCCTCAAGGTGAAACTATTGAAATCATTTATGATAAAGATGGTCAACCAAGATGTTATCGTGATAAGAAATCAAATCTTAAAACTGGTATCTACTACTTGAGAAATAAAGCAGCATCTGATGCTGTTAAGTTCACAGTACAAGAAGAACAAAAGAAATCTGTTGAAGAACAAATGGCTGAAATCAGTTGTTCACTTGATAATCCAGATGATTGTTTGGCTTGTGGTTCATAAACCAATTAAATTTATTATTGAAAGGGATTGTGTGAACAATCCCTTTTTTTATTATATAAATAAAAAGAAAATTATTTTTATGAATAAAATTGAGATAGAAGAAAAATTAGATAGAGGTTGGGTTATTGAGTTGATATCTAATGGATATACAACTTATGATATTGCTTCAAATTATGAATTAACTGAAGATACAATTTTAGATTGTACAGATCTTTTAGATAAAGAAATTCTTATACAAGGATTGAGTTTTTCTGAAGATTTTATAAACAAGGCACTAGAATTGAAATATTTTAACAATGAAGATATCTATGAATTGAATATGACTACCTATTCTAATTTATCTGATGAATTTATTACCGAATATAAAGAAAATATAAATTGGGATAGAATGATACTTTATATCTCTACTCAATCAGATTCATTTGATAACCATACTAAAGTTATTGAAGATAAAAATCTTTGGTCTATTATTAGTGCCAATGATTTATCAATTGATTTTATTAGACAATGGAAAGACAAATTAGATTGGTCGTATCTATCAATGGTTAAATGTTTTACCGATGAAGAAAAGTTAGAATTTGTTGATTATATTTTAACTCCTGTTCAAAAAGAAATCTCTGAAGAGTTTATAAATACTGATGATTTGAAGTTTTCTGATAAAATGTCTGATGAAGAATTAGAAAAATTAATTGAGGAAGTTTCAAAACATTTCGGAAAGTACTGATATAATTAGTATATTTGATGACTATAAAAAATCCACCTTTGAAAAAAACGAAATTTTAGAGATTGATATATACTAAACAAATTAAAAAAAAACTTTTTTGAAGAAAATTAAAACTTTTTGATTTTTTGATATAAAAGAAAGACAATTAAAATAATCCAGTAGTGAATTAAAGAGTTACTTCGAAATGGAATTCAAAAAAACACTCTTTGATAACTTACTCTGGTCAATATAATTAAAACGCAGACATAGCGATAGTTTGAGATACTTCGATATATTCAAATATAAACTATGACAGAAAGTGCTTAGCGACAGCAAAGCTACTGAATTTAGATGAAGCCGAAAGGACATTGCTAAATTAAAGTGAAAAAGTCCAGGTGACTCCTGAAACTCTTTTAAGAGGTTAGTCAAGGAATTCAGAAACTTCCTTTAAATAAAGAACTGGGTGATATGGTCACTACAACTATAGGCAAAGTTTCGGGAGAATTCTTTGTAACGCTTAGGCTAAATTTACTTGTTTGCGCAAATTATAAAAGACCAGATAAACAGAAATGTTATCTGGTCTTTTTTTTTGAAGATATTCAGACAAGCTCGTGTATCTCGAAAGAGAGAACGGTTTCTAGAGCCTAGGTTAAGATTCCCACGAGCCGCTGTCTTTTTAAAATAAATTAATAAAAATAAAATATAGATTATGTCAAAATTTAACACAACAATGCCAAAGGCAAAGACTTTAACTGAAAACCTAGCAGGTGGACAAGCTTACTCACAATCTGATGAACTAGCTTTAGTATCTCTTTTATTAACATCATTTGTTAATGATCAGTTCTATAGAAATGCTCAAACGTCATTAGATGATTTGAGAAAACTTTCTGCTAAAGTAAAAGATAAAGAGTTTGTTGCTAAGGCGGCTATCTTTGCTCGTGACCGTTTCGGTATGAGAAGTATTACTCATGCTCTTGCTGGTGAATTAACTTCACAACTATCGGGTGCTGAGTGGGGTAAAAACTTCTACGACAAAGTAGTTGTTCGTGTTGATGATATGACTGAAATCATGTCTTACTACTTGGCTTACAAGACATCTAAAGATAGTCCTAAGTTTCCAAATGCTTTGAAGAAAGGATTCGCTAAAGCTTTCGATAAGTTTGATGGTTACCAATTGGCTAAGTACAAAGGTGATAACAAAGAAGTAAAACTTGTTGACTTAGTTAACATTGTTCACCCAATTCCAACTGTTAGAAATAAAGCGGCTCTTGAGTCACTTGTTAAAGGTGAGTTGAAAAACACTCAAACTTGGGAGTCTATGTTATCACAAGCTGGTCAAGTAGCCGAGTCTGAAGAAGACTTGACTAAATTGAAAGCCGATGCTTGGTCAGAATTGATTTCTACTAAGAAGATTGGTTACTTCGCACTTCTTAGAAACTTGAGAAACATCATCACTCAATCTCCAACTGCTGTCAGTTCAGCTTGTGAAATGTTAGTTGATGAAAGATTGATTAAGAACTCAAGAGTTCTTCCATTCCGTTTCTCAACTGCTTATGAAGAAATCAGTAAGATTGGTTCTTCTAAAGAAGTAAGAGACGTTCTTATGGCAATTGGTCAAGCACTTGATATCTCTGTTGCTAACGTACCAGTATTTGATGGTGAGACACTTGTTGTTATGGATGTTTCTGGCTCTATGAGTGGTAAGCCATCTGAGATTGCTTCATTGTTTGGTGCTATCTTGGCTAAAGTTAATAACTGTGATGTTATGACTTTTTCTACTGATGCTAAGTATATGTCTTACAATCCAATGGATTCTGTAATGACTATTAGAAATAGCTTCAGATTCTCTGGTGGTGGTACAAACTTCAAGGCTATCTTTGATAGAGCTAACAAGAAGTATGACAGAGTTATTATCTTGTCAGACATGCAAGGTTGGATGGGTTACACAACTCCATCTGCTGAGTTCTCTAAGTATAAGAGTAAGTTTGGAGCTAATCCATATGTTTACTCTTGGGATCTTGCTGGTCTTGGGACTTTACAGTTTCCAGAACAAAACGTCTTTGCTTTAGCTGGCTTCAGCGACAAAGTTTTTGACATCATGAAGATGATGGAGTTAGACAAGAAAGCTCTTTACAATGAAATTAAGGCTATCAAGCTTTAATTAAACTAAAAACCCACTCAATTGAGTGGGTTTTTTTTATTGATTGTCTTCTCTATAAGCATTTACAGATGATACAATTTCATCATCATCAACTGAGAACTGTTTAGTTTCGGCATTATATGAAGCCACGCCATATAAATCTTCACCTATAAACACACCAATTTGAATATACTCATCCATATCGGTTGTGTCCATATATCTATCAAAGTCTATACCTTCTTCTTTGTAGATTTGTCTTAATCTTTTTAGACCATCTAAGTATTCTTTATCTTGAGATGTTTTGTAAATATCAAATGTGTCTTTTAATTCTTTTGTGTTTATTTCATTGCTTATAAATGATATAGAAAAAGTGTGAATAACTCTTTCATGTCCGGTTGTTTTATCTAACCAATACTCATTGACTTCAAGTTTTAATCCTTCTGACTCAACTCTATCTATCATTTCTTCTACAGAAATCTTAATAGTGTTTAGATTATCAAGAACTTTATTAAAATCATTTTTACCAGGAACTAAACTGTATTGAATCTGACAGGTATAAAGTATTTTATATTTTTCATTATCATCAACCTCTGTATTAATAGCATGTCCTTTTGAATCAACTAGATATCTATAGTTATTAACTCTAGCAAATGTTTTAACATCAAATAAGCTATCATTGAATAAGTCGGTAGAAACAGCTTTTGATGTTAAGAAGTCCGCATATTGTTTAGATGTACCAAAAGACTCTTTAATAAAGTCGTTATACCTTTTAAGTTTCATAGAGTATATATTAAATTACTTCCAAATTTTTTCTAAGTCAATCTTTGAGTTAATTTCAATTACCTTATTGCCTCTTTTAAGAGAGTATCTTTGAATTGGTTGAAACATTTTAATTACTTTTCTAACTTTTTTAGAATCAGATTCTTCTATATCGTAATTAAATATTTGAATTAAATTATCTATTTCATTAAAATTAATACTTCTTTTATTTCCTAGAAAGAATATAAAGTCATAGTTGAATTCATTATATTTAGCAACATCATAATCATCTGATTTGTCTATTAGATAATTTGTAACACAGTTTTCAACACCAATTGATGGTAGGCTGAATTTGAAATCTTCTATAATAAATTCTTTAGAATCTTTATTATAGTGTTCCATTACTTCTTCTGAAAGTCTAAAGTAATTAAAATAATTAGATGAGAATTCTATAATTTTTTCTTCTCCTAATTCATCATCAAAGTAAGTTAAGTTTACTGCCTTACCTTTTGTAAATCTAACTATTTCTAAAAATATAAAAACAACATCAATACTTTTAATGTCGTTGAAATTGTAACCAGATGAGAATGTAGTATTTTTCTCAACAATTTTTTTAAGTTTAGTAATAACTAAGCCTAAGTCATCTTTAATATAATCGTGTTCATATTCAATGATGTCGCCGACATCAGCTTTTTTAATAATGATTTCAAAGTCATTATTATAGAATAAACCTTGAGAAGGAAGAGATTTAATATCTACTTTTTTTTGAAGGTTTAATAACCCTTTTAATAAATTTATTAAGTTCATATTTCACTGGTTATTTTTTATTATATATTATTTTCACGAAGGTCATGTTGTCGAATATATACTTTGATGATTTTACAAGGTGATTGTTTTGAGTTAATAAAAAATATTGAAAGTAAGTCTGTGGATTTGATTTTAGTCGATCCACCTTACCTAATATCTAGACCATCCGGTTTTTCAAATTATTCAGATGACGCTTCAAAGGAATTAATAACAAAGTATGGTAAAGTATCAATTGATTTTGGTGATTGGGATAAAGGTGAGTTAGATTGGGACTTTCTTTTCAAAGAGTATAATCGAGTTTTGAGAGATGGTGGAACTTTAATTATCTTTTATGATGTTTGGAAATCTACAGAGATTAAAACTATGGCTGATAAACACAAGTTCAAACAACCAAGAGTTTGTCAATGGCAAAAATCAAATCCAGTTCCTATCAATTCTAAGTTGAATTACTTATCAAATGCTATTGAATACTTCTTCACCTTTGTAAAAGGGAAAAAACCTACTTTTCATTCTGTATATGATAATGGTGTTTATAGATATCCAATTTGTCACGGTAAGGAAAGATATGAACATCCAACTCAAAAGCCATTACAATTGATTACAGATATTGTAAATAAACATTCAAATCCTGGTGATATTGTTCTTGATAATTTTGCGGGTACGGGTACAACAGCACACGCTTGTATATTAACTGATAGAAAATATATAGTGATGGAAAGAGATGAAAAGTATTTTGAAATAATAAAATCAAGAATCAATGGTTTATCAGAACCAATAAAATAAAATATAAAATTATGTCTATTATAATAAGAAACTCACAATTAAATGATGAAACAATTGCCGCTCTAAATAAATTAATTGATGTTGATATTAACGCTTCGGTGGCATTTAAATTAATGAGAATCATTAAAGAAATATCTTCTATTGTTGAGGATAAGAATAAGATGGAGCAAATGATTATTAACAAACACTCTGAAAAGGATGAAGAAGGTAAAGTTGTTCAAGCTAAAGATGATCAAGGCAATCCAATAGGTATTAATATTAAAAATATAGAATCATTTTCTGCTGATATGGAGGATTTTATGAGCGTTGAGAATGAGATAGGATATGATAAAATTAATTTTGAAGATTTAAATTTACAAACTGCTAGAGTCAAAGATTTAATGAAATTAGAATTTTTATTCAATTAAAAAAAAGTCCTTTAGGACTTTTTTTGTTTTAAACCAATAAATAGTCTTGCCTTTTTAATATATACAAAAAAAGAATAAGATTAAATGCCAGCTACATATAGTATAAGTGTTGGAACACCAACAGAAGCTTTGAGAAAGCAGGATATTAACAGTGTTCTATTAGATTTACCTGATAATACCCAAAAATTAATATCACCTAAAGATGTTAGAGATGCTTTTGTAACTACTTGGGCTAATTCGGCTTTTAAACAAACAATCGGTCAGGCTAATATTGAATACTTAGGTATTGACTCTGGTAATCCTAATAATAGAGATATTAAACAAAAGATTTTTATTGGTAAAAGAAATTATGCTGGTTCAGATATAATGAATAATGCTTTATTAAATGATACTAATAATGATATTTATATTTTTAATACAAAACCAGATAATTATTCAACACAAAGTACAACAATTGCTATCTTAGCTGGAACTAATTCTTTATTACATTCATATGCTCCTTATATACAATCAAATATTGTAAATTCTGGTAACGCTTTAGGATTAAATTTTATTAATCCTTCTCAATTTTCTGGACCTATTAATGTTTATAGTAATACCGGTAGAGTTGCTATTAATGGTATTTTATTTCCAACAGTTTCTGAAACTTCTGCTTCAGCATCTAATGGTAAGATATTAAAATATTCTGGTACTTATCCAAATGGTGTTCTTAGATGGGCCGAGCCAACAGTTAGTATTGCTAATATTGGATCTCCTGGATCACCAACAAATATTTATGGTAGTCCAAGTAATGTAAATGGTCATTCTTTGGAGTTTGTTGATAACTCTCTTGTACCTAGTACAGTTGGTGGTATTGCCCAAGGTAGTTCTTTTTCAGCTGGTTCTTATAATGGTCAGAACTGGCCCTTATCGGAAGTTATTAGAAAAATATTGTATCCTTATGTGCCACCTACTTTATCATTAAGTGTTTATACTAATGGTGTGAATTATTTTACAACAGGTTTGACTCACTCAGCTTTATTTAATTATTCAATTACTAGGTATACAAATGATATTAATAGTTATAACATAACAGGTACTACATATTCAGGTTTATCTTTTAGTGGTTCTGTTGGTAGTCAATTTAGTGCTACTTTTAGTTCTAATATTTACAGTAATGCTACCGTTACAAATAACTTATTAAATACTCTTCCATATGTTAATGGACTAACTCAAAGTTATGTTTTAAGTGCCCGTGATAATACAGTTCTTTTAACTTTTTCACATAGTGCTACGGCTTCTGTGAAATTTGTACATCCTAGTTTTTATGGATTTAATTTAACTAAAGTAACATCCAATGCTTTGTTAGGATCTTTTGTGAATTCATCTACTAGACTTACTCTTCCTTATTTAGGATCTCAGTCAGTTTCTTTGAATTATAATGGTTCCGGTTATGTTTATTTTGTAGTTCCTAATATTTATCCAGATTTATCTAAAATTAAAGATCCAAATGGATTTATTATACATGACTCTACATTACCAGCATTGACAGCATTTACATATTCTACATATTCTCCATCAGGTGGCAATAATTTACCAACACCAGTACCTTCTTATAGAGTATATAGAACAATTGGAACGTGTAGTTATACTGGTAGTGGTAATTTTGAATTTATATTTTAATAATGGCAACATATAGTATCAATACAGGAACTTCAACAGAAACGATGACCTATAATATAATAGGGGCTACTGCTATTGATTTAAGTCCAGTTCTTGATATTTTAAAAGATAATACTGATAAAGAAATAAATCCTAAAGATATTAGAGATGCTGTCTTAACATCATTTTCTAATTCAGCATTTAAACAAACATTAGCATCACAATCAACTATTTATTACATTGGTGTTGATACAGTTAATCCTAATTATTTAAGTAAAGATGTTAAGAAAAAAGTTTATTTTGGAAAAAGAGCTTTTTCAGAATTAAATTCTTATTCATATACAGATGATATAATGACTTCTAATTTGTTAAATTCCGATACTGATATTTTTCTTTATAATACTAAAAAAGATACAGTATCTAATAATCGAACAAAAATTGCTATATTAGCAGGTACCAATTCTTCTTTATATACAAATTCACCTTATTTACAATCACAAATAATTACTGTTGGTACTTATTCTTCTTTATCTTTGGATATTATTAATCCAACTATTACTGGTGCTACTTATACCGTTATTAATTTCAATAGTGACTCTGGAACTGTTTCTTTTAATAATATAGCTTTCCCTAGTCTTCAATCATCATATGGTTTGATATCTGGATTAACTGCTGCTGGTAATGATAGAGTTTTAAAATGGAATAATGGTATTTTAGGTTGGGATGATATTTTATTACCAGATACTAGTTATATAGGTGTAACTGGAAGCGCTATTAATATTTATGGCTCTCCAGTAAATGTTAATGGTTATCCTTTAGAGTTTACCGATAGTCGACAATGTACAGTACCTATTGGAGATATTCAATTAGGTGAAACATTTAATTCAGTTTCAATTGTTGAAATGTTAAGAAGAATGGTTTATGATTATTTACCACCTACATGTAGTTTATCTGTTTTACCCCCTTATTCATCAGGTTATGTTGAGGTTGGTTCAACACCTTTGATAAAATTAGGTTACACTATTAATAAAAAAAGTTTACCTACCCAGACATCTATATTTTCTTATATGATACCAAGTAGTTATCCGCCTATTACAAACGATGGTCAAGTATCTGTTTCAGGCACAGTTAATGGTGTTGTTATCACACCTATTGCTAGTGCTACTACATCATTTACACTTACAGTCAATGATGGTACTCAGGCTAATTCAGTAAGTACTACAGTTACTGGTATTTATCCTTATTTTTATGGATTTAGTTCATTAACAACAATGACAACAGCTGGTTTAGCATCTTTAACAAAATCAGTTGAACCTAAGAGTAATAAAAATGTTGATGTTTTTGGTAGTGGTAATTTATATTTTATTTATGATAGTAATTATCCTGTGTTGACTGCTATTTATAATGAGTTTGGAAATACAATTTCTAGTTCTTTTTCATCACCAACAATTTTAACATTATCATCACCAACTGGTCTTTGGGCATCAAAGCAGTTTAGAGTTTATCAATATAATGGTGTTCCTCAAATTGGACCACCATCAGTAAATTATCAATTCAAATATTAAAAATTTTATATATACACTATGGCAATACAAATTATAGATGGATTTCAAGTAAACACCGCTTTACCAATAGATAACAGAATAGTTGCTTCTGGGTCAGCAGCAAGAAACGCTATACCTTATAAATATGAAGGTTTGAGAGTATTTGATACTTCAGATAGTGTTCCTTATGTATATGTAAATGGTGCTTGGCAAAGTGAAAATGCTGCTGGTATTAGTGGTGCTGGTAATGCTAGTTATATTCCAGCTTATACATCTAGTAATGTTATTGGAAATAGCTTACTTTATCAGTCTGGTGGTAATTTAATAAAAACAGTAAGTGCTGGATTCGGACCTGATAAAGTTATTATCAATGCTAGTACTGGTTTAGTAACTGCTGTTAATTTTAGTGGTGGTGGGGCAAATATAACTGGTATAGCAGGAGGAAATATAAATAATGTCTCTATTGAGGTTGATGGTATTAATAGTAAAATAATAAATGGATCAACTGGTCAAGTTTTAATTTCAGGTGTAAGTAAAACACAATGGTCAAATCAAAATCAGTTATCTGTAGGTACTGCTTCTGTTGCTGTTAATAGTGTTATTAATAACACTACAACTTCAAGTTCTACACACTATTTAGCATTTGTTGCTAATGGTTCTTGGAATAGTACTCCTGGAAATGGTCCACTTAGAGCTAATTCAAGTGACCTTAGTTATAATCCTTCTACTAAAACATTAACTGCCACAAGAATAAATTATAGTGGAGGTACTCTTCCAGGTACAGCTGGATCTAAATTGACTTTTGCTAATTTAGCATCAACAACAAATCTTAATACTAGTAACCTTGAATTCAATAATGTTAGAACTTCAGTGGGTACTGATTGGTTGACTACTGGTTATAGAATTCAAGCCAAAGTTGATAGTGAGTATATGGGTTATATCCAATTTAATGGTAATAACGAATGTGGAGTCTCTTTTGGAACTGGATACATGTCTAGTGATGGTACATCAAATACTAATGAAAGGATGAGAATAGATATTACTGGTAAGGTATTAATGAATGCTATTTCTTCCTTCAGTTCGGGTGCTATTTTACAATTAAAAAGTGGTAATGCTCTTTCTGGTAAATATGATGGGATAGCACATAGATCATCTACTGGTTTAGATAGTAACTGGATTTTTGAATTTCAAAATGCTGCTGGTACTAATAGAGGACAAATAACTGGAAATGGATCAGGTGGTGTATTATATCAAACATCTTCAGATAGAAGATTAAAGACTAATATACAAGAAATGCCTAGTATGTATGATAAAATCAAAAATTTAAAACCTTCTAAGTTTAATTGGAAAATTGATAATAAAGAGGACTATGGTTTTATTGCCCAAGAAGTTTATAATTTAATTCCTAGTCTTAGAGGTGAAATATCTGAAGCTTACTGTGATGTCAATAATGATAATTTTGATTTTGAAAATCCTCTTAAAAAAGATGGTTCTGATTTCCATTACTCATTAGATTATGGTAGACTAACTCCATATTTAACTAAAGCTCTTCAAGAAACTATTGAGAAACTTGAAACTTTAACAAATAAGATTAAAAGTGCTAATACTTTAGAGGAATTAAAAAGTAGTTTATAAATTACTCTTCTATTTTTTCAAACCACCAATTGAAATAAATGTAGTTATCGCCAACTAGATTGTAATAGTCAGTTTCATATTTAACAACCATTTTATTATCATGTGCTCTAATTAATTCTATCTCAATTCCTTTTTCCATTCTTAACTGTTTACCAGTCTCAGTTGAATAACAATATAAATCATCGTTTAATAGTTTATACATACCAGGCTCGGGTTTTAACCAAGTTTTAATTGTTTTAATAACAAGTCCTTTGATTTTAATAATCCATTCTTTACTTTGATATAAATCAAAGTCTTTGAATACTTCTGATGTAAATTCTGGATTAGGACTCATAATATTTTCAATAACACCCCAATATTCATAATCATCAATTACAAAAGTAATATAAGCGTCATAGAATATACTATTTGATTTAACAATTCTAAGAATTTTCATCTTTTGAATATCTTGACTTTCTAAACCTAATTTACTTCTTAAATTTCTATAAGCACTAGTACCGGCTAAATTATAAAGAATGTCATTAACTCTTGACATTGCTTGTCTAATGGCGTCAGCGTGTTTATCAAACGCATTGGTTGATAAAGATGGATCGTCAACTCCACCAATTGCTCCCGCCGCAGAGTCTGGATTCATCCTTTGCATGTTAAATTCAGTAAATTCTAAAATAAGTTTATTCTTACGTTTCATAATATTAATATATATATTAAAATTATCAAACCATTATTATGAAAATTAAAAGATTCAATGAAGACGAACAAGTAGATATCTCATCTGAAAGAGTTAGTGAAATTAATGAAGAATTAAAAGACTTTGCTGCTATTATGTTATATAAATCTAAATATATTGAATCTCTTCTAAATGAGCTTAATAACTTCAAAAGCGATTCTAAAAAAGGTAATGACCAAATAGATGATTCTATTGCGGCTCTTCAAGTTATAAAGAAAGATGTTGATGATTGTAATGATAAGATTGATACTGTTATAAATAATCTAATGGATTACAATGATGGTGGTAGAAAATATATGTACACTGAAAACAAGTAATTAAATTTACTGTATAACATTATGGCAATTTGGGAAAATATACCTGAGTGTAAAAGAGAATCTATTAAAAAGTCTTTATATAGATTTGATAGGATTCAAAAGAGAAAGAAAACAATCAAAAGATTATTCAATGTTGATAGGGAAGAAAGGTAATTTAGAACAAGGTTATGTTTATGCTCCTTATATACCGATGACTACAGCTCAGACTATAGTTGGATATGGTTCTAAGAATATAAGTAGAAAAAGAAAGATTAATAATATATTTGATTTAGGTTTAGATATCAAAGATGAATTCTCACCAAGTAAATCAATTATGAGTAGATATTCTAAGAAAATTATAAATGCTAAATACTACGGTGCTATAGAAATAAAAAAACCCACTTATTAAGTGGGTTTTTAATTATAATTCATTGAACTTTTTTAAGTGATTAAGACTTTCTGATAGAAACTTTTCACCATCTAAATTTTTGTTAGAAGGCTTACTAGGTTTTTTTGTATTGATTGTAGGATCAGCCAAGAATTTTTCACCATCTAATTTCTTATTAGAAGGTTTAGTAACTTTCATAGAAACATCAGTATCACTTAAAGATTTATCAGCATCTAATTTCTTTTTTGAAGCTGGTTTACTATGATCTTGTTTCTTCATATCTTTTGATAAATTTGATAATTTATCATTAATTGGATGTTTCTTAATATGTTTCATATTATTTATTGTAAGTTAATTTGTAGATAGTTTTATATTGTAGAGCTATTAACTCATCTATTATATTATGAATGTGTGTATCTTCAGCTTTAATACAAGTTCTTCCACTTTTAACAAATTCTACTATTTCTTTGAAATAATCTAATCTATCTTTTGATCTAGAATCAGTAGTGTCAATTACATCATAACCTTCAATCAATCCGTATTGACCTTGATATATTTCAACGATATCATCAATAAATTCAATAACACCACTATAATAAGCTTCTAAAGCTAAGTGAGCAGCATGAGAACCCATATCACCTTTAACAGTCCAGTGATAAACTTGAGCCATTTCTCTACTTTCTAACAATTTAGAAATGAATTTAGAAACATCATTAGAACCAGACTCTTCAGAACTTACTTCTGATTTTTCTTCTTCAGCTTCATCTTTATTATCTTCATCTTCTTCGGTTTTAGATTGACCAGCCATTAACTTAATCAACTCTTCTTTTGACATATCTTCGTAATTACCAGGAAGATTTGCTTCTGCTTCGAATATCTTCTTTTTAACTGGTTTAAAATCTGAAAACTTTTTCATATTATTCGTTTAATTTTATAGTTTATATATTAATTTCTAAGATTACTTTAATGTATCTAAGAAATTTTCATAATCAAATTTGATTTTTTCTTTTTTGAATTGAGTAACCATATCATTAGCAATCTCCATTCTATTTTCTTTATCTTTAACTTTCTTTAGAATATCAATAATACCAGAAACCATTTGATAATCATTGTTATCTTTTAGCTCAGTCTTTATTTTTGACTTTGATTCAAATATAATAGACTCTTCTATTCTTTTTTCAGTTTGGTCTATATTATCTATAACATATTCAGAGCCATATTCTATAGAGGATAAAATAGAATCTGCTAAATATCCAGCTTCTCCCTCATTTTCAGCTGGTATGATTAACTCAACTTGAGCATCTACTTTATAGAAACTTTCACTTTCTAATTCTTCTAAAACTTTAGTAAATTTTTTCATTTTATTTAGTTTTTATTTTTCCAATTTTATTAATAAGATATCTTCCGTTTTGATTAAACTCTTTACCCCAATACTCAACAAATTGCTTACAATTCATTTTCTTAAAAGTGTTTATTGGTATAACTGATTTACCTTTTTGTCCTTTTAACTCACTCTCATATACTGATACCCACATATCTTTAAGTTTATCAGCAATTTCGTGTTCGTCTTTACAACCAACTAATAAGGCATTACCCATATCTCTCAAATTATAATGAGATGATATTGTGTTAATTAATGAGTTGTAAAATTCATCAGCATTAAAATATTTCATTTTACTTGATATTTTATATATTTTAAATTCTGTCAAATCTTTATTTGGGTACTTATCAATAAAGTAATTGATTTCTTGAATGTTAGCATTCATCTCTTGTCTTTCACTAAAGTAGATGTATGATAAAAAATCTGAAGTCCATTTATACCAAATTTCTTTAGGAAACTTCCATTTATTTTTCTCAGCATATGTTAGCGCTGTATTAAAAGATCTATCATAAATAGGCTTTCTATACTCGCCTCTTTTAGCACTTTTAATAGTTCTTTTATAATGTTCGTAACAGTGATTTAATTCATGATATAAAGTTGAGTTTATACCATCTATTAATTCTTGTTTGTTTTCAGGATTATTAATGTCAAAGTTTCTTTTATCTACATCAACACCAACACTTAATTGAATTATTAGACCAACATCAGCTATTTTTCTAGCTGGTTTAACTATTTTAGAGTAGTTTTTCCAGTTTTTATTTCCAAAACCTGAAGCGTATCCACCAATAGCAACGTGATTAGGATAATCATACATTCCTTTGAATCTTGATGGTGTCATTTTTTTGAATTCTAATATTAATTCAAATCCAACAACTGGAAAATCAGGATATAAATTTTTATCTATAAATCTAGCTAAGTCTCTGTATTTAATTTCTACTTTCTCATCTAATATATTTTCAGTAGATTCTAAAAAATCTAAGAATTTATAATATGTCTTTTTTTGTAAGACATCAGCAAACATAATACTTGACCTAGATAAGCCATGTGCTTCGTTTAATACGAATTGTTTAAAATTAAAAATCCCCATAAGTCTATATATTAAAAACCTATGGGGATTTATTGAATTATTTATATTAGTTCAGAATTTGACTTATTTGTTTTTCTCTTAAAGATTGAACATCGATATCTGTTTCAACAGCTTCGTAGAAACTCAATTTAACCATATTCATATATTTATCGGTTTCTTCTTCATTAGCCATCGGATGTAATCTGTTTTCATAAGACTCCCATCTATTTTTTGAATCTGGTTTACCATACTTAGCATTTAGAGATTCATTGAATTCATCATACTCACTCACATCTACACTTAGAGAATCTTCTAAATCATATGAATATTCATTTAATGAACATTGTTTATATTCTTTAGCATTTAATTCTTTTACTTTTAATTTAGCATCTTCCTTAGAAAACACAATTAGACTTGGACTACCACCTTCAGATTCGCTGTAGATATTATCATCATATTCAAATCCTTTCTTTAAAATTACATACGCTTTTTCCATTACTTAATTTCTATATTTTTTAACCATTTATTTACTTGCTTTTCTGACATATCACAAATTTGTTCTTTGGTGAATCCCATTTGTGTCATAATATCAAATATCATTATTAAACAATCTGTTGATTCTAATAAGATATTATAATGAATTCTACCTTCATCTTCTGTTGTTCTTTTATAACCTTTTAATTTAAGAATCTCAGCTGATAATTCACCATATTCTTCACCTAATTTTAAACCTCTTTCTAAGATTCCTTCTTCTTCGTATTGAGAAGCATTTGATACTAAATCAAAAACATAATCAATTAAAGGTTCTATTACTAAATCTTCTTTTGATACTTTACCTTTTCTTTCAAATTCTTCCATAAGAATTTCTAGTATAGCTACATTGTTAGACTCTTCTTCTGTTAATTCAGCATGAAAAATTGACTCAAGATATTTTTGAGCTTGATTGTAGTCATATAGTGTTTTAATTGGTTTTAATTTCATTTTTGAGGTTTGAAAATTAATATATAAAGTGTAAAAATATAAGCTTATATATGGGAATAATTAAAAAGTTTGATAGTTTTCTTAGTGAAAAATTAGTTGCGGCAGCACCAGCTCCTGTTACTACACCTACTCCTACGATTACACCAACAACACCAAAACCAAGCAGACCCGGTATTACACCAACTGAAGTACCTTCTGAAGAAGATTCTCCTTTGGCTTCTGCTCAAAAAGTAATTGATAGATTCGAATCTGTTTATAATAATGCTTCTGAGGAAGATAAAAAAGAGATTGACTCTTATTTCGAAAAATAATTTTAACTATGAAAAATTTTGAAAAATTTATAAAAGAAGAAGTTGATTTAACAGGGAATAAGGGTGTTCCTGATGATTTTATGAGAAAGTCTGATGAAGAAGCTAGAAAAAACTTAGGTGTTAGACCGGACGATGAGTCTCAAATGAGAAATCTTTGGCCCTCTTTTGAAGGTGCTATGAGACAATCTCAACAAATTTTATCAACAGGTCCTAATGGACAAAGATTATCCCAACAAGAAGTACAAGAAAGAATTACTAAATTAGAAAAACTTGCTGAAAAAGTAGTAAGAGATCAGTTTGATGAAATTTTAGATGCTTCAATTAAACCAATTGAATTAGATATTAAATTAGTACCAATGGGTTCTGTAAATAGAGAAATTGAAGATATTAATCAAGTTCCTCAACAAGCTAAGCAACCTACTGAAGAAGAGCAAGAAGAGCAAGATGAAAGAGATGAAGAAAACCAAGAGCAAGAACAAGAAGAACAAACACCTGAAGAAAGAATGGAAGGTGAAGAAACACCAGGCACTGATTTAGTTTCAGCTGTTGAAAAGAAAAAACTTCTTAATATGATTACTCAAGCCGCTGGTAAATCTACAAAAGATATTATTAGAGCTTCTGATATTGTTGACGAAGGATTACAACAAATTTTTGGCGATGGTTATAGAACAATATTAAATCTTTGGGTTCAAATGTCTGATATTGCTGATAAAATGGATTGGGTTATTCCAATTGATAGAAAAGCAGATATGATGAAAAAAGCGCCGGGTGGTATGGCTGGTGCTGTTCAAGTTAAATGGGAAAGTTTTTCAGGTAACTTATATAATATGAATCTTCTTTTAGAAAAAGAAGCTACTAAAATAGTTATTAAATCTACAGGTGTTGATTTTCCAATGTTGATTCACGAAACAATTAAAGGTATATTCCTTTTCTTACAATCTGGTGCTATCAAAAAAGATAAAAAAACAGCTGAGATAGTTAAAAAAGCTACTTCATCTTTTATGGATGAGGCTCAAGATTTTAGATATGGTCCTCCAGCTTTACAAATGTTATTACTTTTTGTAAATAAATTCTCTGAATCTGGTGATTATAAAAGATTAGAAGCAAGAGTATTTACAATGTTGGCTGTTGATAAAGAAAGAGCTATATCAGAAGCTAAGAATGCTCCTGAAGAACATAAAGAACTTTTACAAAAGAAAGCCAATATTGCTAGAACAGATAAAGAATTCTTAGATATTATGAAAAGTATATTCTCAGTATTTGATAGTGTTGAAAGAGGTGGTAAAATTGAATTTACTGTTAATGAAGAAAGATTCAATACATCTTTGGCTAAAAGAGAAGTTAAAAAGATAATCGATTATATTGTTGAAGATATTGAAGATTATAAGAGAGAAATTGAAGAGTGGGAACAAGAGCAAAGAGAAAGAGAAGAAGAATCTAAATATCGTCAAGATGATGAACCTAGTCAATCAGGAGATGATGAATTTGCTAAACCTGATGAAGCTGAGTCCGATATTGATGCTTTGATTAAGAAAAGTTTATATGGTGGTGAAGAAGAAAAAGAAACTGGTGAAGTTGAATATTCTGAATTAACTCAAAGAGAATTACAAGAGTTAATTGATGATGCTTTAGATGCTGGTGATTTTACAAAAGTTAAAATGTTAGCTCAATATATGAAAGAAGGTAAAGAAATTTATCTTAAAGAAGTAGAAAGAATTAATGAAGGTCATAGCTTTCATACAAGAAGAAAATAATAAAAAATGAAATTATTTAAGTATAACCAATTTTTAAATGAAACACCTTTAAATGAAAATTTAGATAAAGCTAAAAAGTTCTTAAAAGATACATATCTATTAACACAAGCCGCTACTAATTTAGGATTTGTTGAAGGTGAACTAAAAGCTCAATTAGACCATAAAGAAAAAAGAAGTTTAGTTTTAGGTGATTTTACACCAGAACAACAAGCTGAAATCAGATTGAAGTTAAGAGAACTTAGACTAAAAGATGATGAAGTTAGAACTATTGAAAGAAATCCAGACTTCTTAAAAATTAGAGAGTTACTTGGACAACAATATATTGGTTGGACTTATCCTTTTACTTATTTCTATTTTGCTGAAATGGTTTCTTTAGAAGAGTTATTTACAAATGAAGGAAGTATATTAAATAAACTAATCGAATATAAAGGTTTATTAGATAAATTGCCTAAAAAGTTTGACCAAAATTTTATTGATGTAAATATTCCAAATAATTCTGAGGTTCTTATTGACGGTTTAGATTCATTAGAAGATTATAGAAAGATTAAGAAAGTAATTGATAAATTAACTCCTGTTCTAAAGAAAGATTATAATGATTCACCAGAAGTTATCAAAGAACAACTTGCTGAAGTGGCGAGAGGTTTTGACCAATTAGGTGGTACTGATGAAGCTAAAAAAGAAAAACTTTGGAAGTCATTCTTTGGTGAAGTTAGAACTATTGAGTCTGACCAAGTTATTCACGGTAAAGCTTATAAGAAAGGTGATAAAAGATATTTTGGACCACTTAGTAGATATACTAACATTAGAGAGTTTATTAAAGCGGCTCAAAACTATTTGAAGTCATCTGAGAATGAAACAATTATTGCTTTCTATGATAAGATTAACACTTGTAATGAAAGATATGGTTTCTTAGGAGCTGATACAGTTTATGAAGAAAATGGAATCTTAATTATTGAAGTTAAATCTTTCCAAGCTAATCAATTCTTAAACGGTCACACAAGACACTGTATTAAAGATTATTCTTCTCAGTGGGAAAACTATGTGGCTTCACATAATAACAAACAATATTATATTTATAACTTTAATATTCCTCAATATGATAATTATTCAACAATAGGTATCACTATTGAACCAGGTCAAAAAATTAGAGCTTGTCACGCTAAAGATGATGCTGGTATATCTGGTTCAATCAAAGGTATTCTTAAAAAATGGGAAGGTGAGTATGATATTAAAGATGATATTTTTGCTCAACTTAAACCTATGACTGATGAAGAAATTAGAAGAAGAGAAAGAGCTAAGGTTGCTGAAAGAGAAATCATTAAGAAGGGTCTTACAATTGATTTAATTAAACAATATGTTAAAGAAGATGGTGCTAATATCAATAAAGATAATTGTGTAGCTCTTTTACACGCTGTTGAAGAAAACAATCTTGAGAAAGCTCAAGTTATTTTAGAATTAGGTGGTTCTCCAAACTTGAGAAGTAAAGCAGATGCTATTATCAACAAAGCACAAGACTTAGATATGATTAAATTATTAGTATCTAATGGTTCTGAATTAACTGGTGAAGTATTTAATAACATCTGTAATGATTTAGATGCTGTTGAATATTGTTTGAAACAAGGATTAGATCCTAACTTTGATAACTCACTTCCTATCAGAAGATGTTGTAAAGGTGGATGGAAATCTAAAGACGATATTGGTGAAGGTTATTATGATGTATTCCAATTACTTGTTAAATATGGTGCTAAATTAACCGATGAAGGTGGTAGAAATATGGCTATTAAATGGGCGGCTGAATATGGTAGATTAAACTTTATTGATTATATGCTTGAGAAAGGTGTTAAAACTGGATTCAAAGCGGCTTTAAGTTGGTTGAAACATAGTAGAAAAATTCCAGATGATAAGAAAGCAATTACAGTTGCTTATCTTGAAAATAAAATTAAAGAATACGGAGACGTATAACAAAAAACCCACTTAATTAAGTGGGTTTTGTTTTTCTAATACTTTATAGATTAAATAAGCGTCATTAACATCTTCATAAGGTTTTGGTATAACCGAGATAGATAAAACATCTGCTTGTGATAACTTACAATGTTTTGCCCAGAAATCATTTAAGTCATTATTCTCAATGATGGCTCTAAACATTTCGGGTTTCTGAAACTTACCACCCGATATACCCATTGTATTTCTCCAGATAAACTCTTGTCTTGGTTTTTTACCACCAATCTCTTTGATAATAGGAGGATAAGTTAATTTACAAGATTCTAATTTAAGTGTTGATGGTGAAAGTACTGTAATATCTTCTGATATCTTATCAAATAGTTTCTTTCTTAAAAGTGTTGAGAATGTAACTAAGTCAATGATATCACCAGCTGTTGATGAAAATGAATAACCTTCAATTCCAATCTTAGTTGGTTTGCTTGTATCAATATTATCTAAGATATCTTTAATAATATCGTCAGTAATTTTATCATAATCTTTAAGTTTAGTAAGTTCTCCTTCAGAGTAATCTTCAAATTCTCTATATTCAATAAACTTATAAGTTACATATTGTTCAGCCATTTTGAACCATTTCTTGATTCCGGTTTTACCAAATGCTGATGATTCTCTACAATAGTTAAACATCTTGAAAGTATCACCAGAAGTGACTACAAGTGCGGTAGAGATAAGTGATGGATCAATTGCTACAATATTCATAGAAGTATATAGTAACAATTCATGTTTTCCACCTTTTTATTTGACAATTGAAATATATTCCTTATATTTGTATTATAAATAAATCACTACAAATGGAAGGAAGAAAACTCAAAAACACAGATGCTCTTAAATTTATCTTTGCTGGTAAATCAATTGTTACATTCTTAAACACTAAGACTGGTAATCGTTTTACCTTTAAGACTAAAGTTGCTAAAGACTCTAATATGTTTTTTGTTAGTGTTTTGAATGGTCCTGAGAACTGGGCTTATATTGGAACTTGTATTGAAGGTAAATTCAGACACGGTAGAAAATCTAACATATCAGCTGATGCTCAGTCTGTAAAAGTATTTGATTTTGTTTTGGCTAAACTTGTGGCTGGGACTTTACCAGAGTTTGTTGAAGTTTGGCACGAAGGTCACTGTGGTAAATGTGGTAAAAGATTGACAGTTCCTTCTTCTATTGAGAATGGTCTTGGACCAGAGTGTATTAAAACTCTTACTAAAATGGAAAAGAGAGATAAATTCTTACAATTAATTTTAGGATAATATGTCAATTATATTTTCGTTAATACCATTTATTTTCATAATCTATTATACGATTATGGTTAAGAATACTAAGTATGTTACTATGGATCTAAGAAATGGTGAAATGTGTTACTGTTGTAAGGGTAAGATTGAAATGGATAGAAATGATGTCATGTATAATATATTAAACAATGTAACAAACTATCGCATTTGTAAGGCTTGTCAACGTGATGAAAAATTAGATGAAATTGTAAATCATAGTAAATTATCTAAAATAAACAAATTCAAGCTTTTCTTACTTTCTGAAAAATATGATAATTTTGCTAGATACTTACTTTTTTCTTTAGTCATTTTAGTATTTTTAGACATTACATTAAAGATGGTATTTGATATTAAATGGTTCAGTCCTATTTACAATTTATATTTAGTTTGTTATTGGCTATTACTAATCTATAGACACAAACTTATATCCACAAAAAAACCCTAAGATTTCTCTTAGGGTTTTTTCATTAAGGGTCGATCGGATTCGAAACCGTTCAGATTCCACCACCTTATTTTTCTAAACAAGGAAACTTATTTCTCTCGATATAATTAATTATACCTCGGATAAATAACTCTTTTATTACAGACTCACAAGTAAATGTTTTATCTGAATAAAATTCAATGTTATTTCTAACATTATCCATTCCAACTTTATATAGGATATCGTCAGAAAAGTTTTTATTTTCCACATTTCTTTCTAATAAAAAAGAGTTAATCATATGTTTCATTGGAATGGATTGTTATTTTTTTACTTTGCTTTACCTTCTTCAGTAGAAGCCGCTCTATAAGCTGTAACTAATTTCTTAATTTCACCTAAAGCTTTTCTTGCTCTTGAGTCTGATACTTTACTTGTAGCTTTGTGATTTGCTTCAAATTCAGCCCAAAGTTTTGTCAATTGTTCGAAAATTTCTTGTTTCATTTTATTTCATTTATTTTTGTAATCCCTTAATATTAAAGGGATTTAGTTTTTATTATCCAAAGATATCATCTGCGTCATCCGCATCTGTAAATCCGTTTGTATCATCTTCAACATCTTCATCTCCAATTACACTATTAAATTGCTTCTCAACATCTTCAATTTCATCCAATGATTTAAATCTGAAATAATCATTTACAATTGGTGCCATTTTTTCAAGAACTTCTTGGGTAAATACCTCAGATGAAAATAGTTGTTTTGTTGTAATTGATTTATTTAGATGATTTATATACCATCTGAGACCACCTGGAATAAAAGTCATTTCTCCTGTTTTCTTATCAACTTCCATTTTACCTTTGGCAATACCAATTTTTTCAAAATATTCTGGACGACAAAAAGCATCTAAACCAGTATAAGGATTTAATCCATTTAGAAAAGAGATATCAAATCTAATTTTCTTAGGTTTAGCTAAACGGTTCTTTTGGGTTTTGAATAAGACTGAAATACCTGATTGACCCAAGTCCATATCATCTTCTTCACCAGTTTTCAATTTAGATTTAGATAGAAAACCTAAAACTGAAGCTGAATAAACTAGACCCATACCACCCTTACTGATTTCGCGTGGAAAAAGATCTTGTGTTAAGTATGTGTGATTACAACAAACCATTGGGATATCTAAGTATCCAAGATCAGAACTAATACTTCTAAAAAGAGCATTTAATTGTTTAGCTCTAGTCATATCTTGTTTCATATCACCTTTTAGTAAGTCTGCTTTTTCTTTGTTAGAAGACATCATACCAATAGAATCTAATACTATTAAAATCTTTGGAATTTCATATCCTGCCATTTTTTGATTTTTTAGCTCATCTAGTAATTGTGTTAAAGTGATATTTATATCTTCAACTTTATTAGATCTAATTAATCTGAATTTTTCCGGTGAGTTATCAATTCCCATTTTAGCTATACCCTCAATATCTATTGAGTTCTCGGTATCAATGTATATCACACTATAATCTTGTTTTCTTTGAGCTGATTTACATATAGAGTAAGCGATAAATGACTTACCTGCTCCAGATTCTCCTAAAAGTCCAAATATCCTACCTCCTAGAATACCTCCTCCTACTAATTTTGCGGAAAGTGCCGCATCTAAAAGATAATTTCCAGTTGATATATAATTTCTTTCCTTTAGTTCCTTCTCGATTAGAATGGGGGTTGATTTTGCTATATTATCTAATATAGTTCCTACCTTACTAAATTCAAATCTTTTTACTTCTTTTTTCTCTTGCTTTGCCATTTTTTTATTTATTTTTATACTTTATATATTAATATTACATTTCCCCCTTTTGTTATTTTTCAATAATTTTTACATTATTATTCTAAAAGGGGGAAATAATTATTTTATATATATAATATGACTAAAAAAGAATTTTTGAATAGAGCAAGAGATATTCATGGTTATAAATATCAATACCCAAACTTATCTGATAAGGTATTATCAAATGATGATATTGATATTATTTATAACGGTGTTCTATATAGACAGAAGGTGGTTAAACATATTCTACTCGGTAGATGTCCGGAAAAGAATACACCAACTAAAACAACTGAACAATTTATATCAGAAGCTAAAGAAGTATGGGGTAATAAATATGACTATTCATTATCTGAATATAGTGGAGCTTTAAATAAAGTTAAAATTATATATGATGGTATTATATTTGAACAGGTAGCTATTTCACATTTGAAAAAAATGGCACCTGAAGATAATTCAAATCAAGAGTTTTTTATTAAAAAATCAAAAGATAAGTGGGGTGATAAATATGACTATTCACTTGTTGATTATGTGAATTGTAAAACCAAGGTTAAGATAATATACAATGGAGATATATATGAACAAACTCCAAATAGTCACTTATCTAACGCACCTGAAAAGATAAAATATTCTATTAGAAAAACTACAGAACAATTTATAAAAGAATCAAATATTATACATGATAATAAATTTATTTATAATAAAACAAATTATGTCAAAAATCAAATAAAAGTTACTATTACTTGTCCTATACATGGTGATTTTACACAAAGACCACTTTCACACTTACAAGGAAATGGATGTTCTAATTGTAATGAATCAAGAGGTGAAAAAGAAATTTCAAAGTTTCTTAATAAACATGATATAAATTATGATAGACAACATAAATTTTCAGACTGTAAAAATATATTCCAACTACCTTTCGACTTTTATATTCCTTCTATCAGGACGTGTATAGAGTTTGATGGAGAGCAACATTTTTTACCTTTATCTTTTTTTGGTGGTCAAGAAGCTCTTGATAGATTAAAGATTAATGATAAAATTAAATCTGATTATTGTGAGGATAATTATATTAGTCTAATTAGGATTAGGTACGACCAGATTGATGATATCTGGAGAATACTTTGGGATAATTTGAAGACACATATTAAAACAAAAAAGACCATTTAAACTGGTCTTTTTTGTTATTCATTAAAGAACGTAATAGTTATCAACAATAAATCTAACTAAAGTATCACAGAATTTTTGAATACCAGCTTTCATTTCATCTGTTATTTCAAACGATTCTTTAAGATATTGTGATAAGAATTTAACTTTACCAAAATCTCTAACATCAAGTGCTTGGTCAATAAGATCGTTTATTTCAGACTTAGACATATCTTCATAACCAACTTCTTTAGATTGTCTCCATTCTTCACCTTCAGAATCTTGAGCTTTTTTCATAGCATCTAAGAATTCAATTAAGAAGTTAATTGATTTATCAACACCATCTTTGAATGACTTTTCAATAAAAATACTTCTTGCTGATTTTAAAGCTTTATCAAATTCACTAAGAATTACATTTCTAAATTCTTCATCTAAGTCTTCATTTCTATTTACAGAATCTACAAACATATTAAATAAAATTTCAATTAATCTATCAGTACCATATTCTAGTTCTTCTGTGTTGCCAGAAATTCTAATTATTTTTTCCATATTAAATACAGGATTAAACATAGCATATAATGCTTTTTTTAGTACATCAACATTTTGTCTGAAGTCTTCGTTATCATTAAGACTTTCTAAAAATAGTTTATAGTTTTTAATTTTTTTCATATTATTCTTCTGCTTTTCCTGGTAGTTCTAAGTACTGATCCAAAACTTCTTTAGTTTGAATATCAGATTCATCATAATTAACTTCATCGTCAAATAAACTAACTTTCTTATCTGCTACAAGTTTTTGTAAAAGTGGTTCACTAGTAAATAAACTTACATCTTCAGAGCTAAGTTTTACAGTTTTTGAGTGTGATTCCTTAATGAAATCTGCGTACTTCTTTATCATAATCTGTTGTATTTTTTGGATTGATTTTAAAATATAATATAACTCCCAATATTAAGATATTAGTAGCGTAGTTTAGGAGTAATGGTAAATCTAATTTATCATAAACATATGCTAAGGCGAATATTTCACCAAATGCCCAAAGAAGAACAAATCCCCAAGAAATTCCGTGAGAGTGTTTATCTTTGAATGATTGCCAAGCTTGTGGAATACCACATATCGCTAAACAAATAGAACCTAACCAACCAAGTATTTCAAATATTGACATACCTTTAGTTTGTTCTGCTATACCCGCCGATGATAATCCATCTAAGTTCTTTGTTTCAATCTTATAACCGTATTTAGTTTCAACATGGATAGATAACCTATCAAATAACTCTTTATATTCTTCTTGATTACCAGATTCTAACTTATTTTGTATTTCAGATAAAATATTATTTAATTGCTCATCTTTTGGGTTTAATTCAGATTTTCTAACATTAGAAAGACCTTCAACTTGTTCTACCGCATCATTAATACCATCTTTTGATGTTGGATTAGTAAGAGCTGGCTTAACTAAACTTTGGGCAGTTACAGTTGGTGAATTAGCAAATAAAGAAGCTCCTAAAGCAGCACCAAGTACGGCTGATTTAATACCTTCATTATGTTGTTCATATGTTTGTAAATATTTCATTAATTATATATTAAAATTTGTGTGGAAAAATATGTCTCCATTCATGACCTTGTGGCACATCTTTAGTTTTTACTCCAAATATCTTTTTATCTGGACAAGTATCTTTACCATCCATTAAGAAGTTGTTATTACAAGCCCAAACTTCAGCTGTTCTGTTTAGAATTTGACCAACTGAAAAAGGAAATCTCATTCCAGTTTCATTTTCAATTTCAGTAATTCTACCATCTGGTGATTTAGTTACCACAATCTCTAACCTTGGATTTCTTTTATTAGTGAATTTAACCTCTCTTTCGTGTATAGATTCATTGAAATTTTTTAAGTGTCTCATACACTATATATTATTTTTAGAAACAAGAAAGATATCTTTCACCTCTATCACATAATATAGTAATGATATTACCTTCCATATCAGGATACTTTTCTAACAATCTTTCTGATGCTAATATATTAGCACCTGAACTAATACCAACAAATAAACCTTGTTCTTTAGATAATCTTTTAGCTCTTTCTTTAGCTTCTTCAGTTGATATAATAATAATATCATCTACTTCTTTTAGGTTAACCATGAATTTAGAACCATCACCAATTCCTTGAATACCGTGAAGTCCTGGTTCACCACCTGACATAACCGGTGATTCTGCTGGTTCAACAGCTACAACTTTCATAAAAGGATGATACATCTTTAAAAGACGAGTTGTGCCCATAAGAGTACCTCCAGTTCCTGTTCCATCTACAAAAGCCGCAATTTGATTTTCGTGTTGGTGTAGGATCTCAACACCTGTTCCTTCATAGTGAGCTTGTATATTTAATGGATTGTGAAATTGATTAGGATTAAAGTAGCCATTTTCTTGAGCCATTTTATCTCTTAAAGCAATAGCATCATCAAATTTACCATCTGGTACTTCAATAAGTTCAGCACCATAAAGTCTTAACATTTGTTTTCTTTCTTCACTCATATTAGCCGGCATAATGATTATACATTTATAACCTCTTTCTGCTGATAAGAAAGCAAAAGCAATTCCTGAGTTTCCAGATGTCGCTTCAATGATAGTATCACCTTTTTTAATAAGATTATTTGATTCAGCATGATTTATAATATAGGAAGCCATTCTATCTTTTATTGAACCACTTGGATTTTGACCTTCAAACTTTGCGAAGATTCTTTCTGAGATTTTAATTAAGGGTGTTTGACCAACGGTTTTAGATAGATATGACATTTAGAATAATTATTTTTATGTTTTATATATTAGTAACATGTAAGTTTATTTGAAATAAATAATGATTTTTAAAAAAGATTTCATATATTTGTAATAATTATGAGACATGAAAAACAAAACATATTCTTTATAAGTGATTTACACGTTGGTCATAAGAACGTTCTCAAGTTTGATGGACGACCTTTTGCTGATGTAGATGAAATGCATGTAGAGTTAATAAAAAACTGGAACTCAGTCGTAGGTCCAGAAGATACAGTTTATTTCTTAGGTGATTTGGCTTTTGCTCGTGATGAATTGACAAAGTGGTTTATTTATTCACTACAAGGTAAGATTCACTTTATTTTGGGAAACCACGATAAGATGAAAGATATTCAAAAGTTCGGTAGATGGGAAAGTGTTCACGAATCTTATACAGAGATTGGTATTTTAGATCCAGAATCTCTTGAATCAAGAGGTTCACAAGGTTATCAAAAGATAATCTTATCACACTATCCAATTTTAAGCTGGAACAAAGCACATCACGGTTCTTGGCACTTACACGGTCACTGTCACGGTTCATTGATTAAAAGTCAACAAGAGTATTACAAAAGAAAAGTAATGGATGTTGGATGTAACGTGATTGATTATACACCTATCTCTTATGAAAAAGTTAAAGGTATAATGGTTAAAAAAAATATATCTGCCGTAGACCATCATGGAGAAGATTAAGATGAAAGAATTAGAAACTAAATTAGCTCATTACAAGATGATTGTTAACTCTAATTATGGTGAAAACTCAAGACTAGTAACAGATGTTTACTCTGAAGTTTTTAAGTTGAGAGATAAGATTCGTACTGTAAAAATTAGAAAAAGTAAAATAAAAAACTTATTCAATGGAAGATAGATGGGATTGTATGAAAGTTGTTTGTATTAAAGAATATAAAACTATTAAAGTAGGTTCTCACTATTCTATTAAAGGTAGAGGTGATTTATCATGTAATGCTGATCCAGAAGTTGAAGGAAGAAAAGGATATGGTTTCTGTATTGAAGATGATATTTATGGATCCTACTCTGGTAGAAAAGACTGGTGGAATTTATCACATAATGAAAGAATTAAATGGTATTATTTCACTGAACAAGAAATGTCAGAATACTTTATCACAGAAGATGAAGATTATAAAGCTTATCGTAGAAACGAAATAATAAAACAAGTATTAAACTAAATATGAAAGACGTAAAAGGATTTTGTAAATTGATGGATATAAGTGTGCCAGATTACGCACATTTTGATTATTATATTAATCAATTCTCAAAATTAGAAAGATGGAAAAACATCAAAGACTTAATTAAACTTTATGAAGAAGCAGAAGAAAAGTATGGTGAACTTTATGAATATAGATTAAAGAAGTCAAATGAAATTATTGATTACTTGAAGAAAACAAGAGCTTACAATGAACTTCAAGATGATAATTTATTGCCTGACCTTCCAACAACTAAGAATTTTGAATATTCAGAAGATAAGAAATATATCTCAATTGATATTAATAAAGCCAATTGGGTAGTTCTTAAAAATTATGACCCTGAATTTGCGCCTGAACTTGGTGATTCATATGACGACTTTATTTCTAAGTTTGATGTTCCCGAAATATTCAATCACTCAAAACAATTAAGACAATATATTTTTGGTAATATCAATCCAAAAAGACAAGGTAAAGCTCAAAGAGTTATAACTGAAAGATTATTAAATAGATATAAGCATCTAAATTTAGAAATTGCTTGTGTTAAAAACGATGAGGTTATTTATTCTTTTGATAGTTTTGACCAAATTAACGAAATACTGACTACTGTTGATAAAAGTTTATTTAAAACTAAACTTTTCACTGTAAAAAGAATAGAAGATTTCCGAATCAATACATATTTATCTGAGACTGGTAAAGGGCTATACAAAGAAATGGTAGGGTGTAATGGTAATCTATTTTTCTTATATCTAAAGAAATATGTTTTGAATGAAACACTTGACATAAGAGATTTATATTTCAAAATGGATGGTAATCTTGCTATCTGGAATGTTGAAGGATTAAAAGTAAGTTTATAATCTATGTCACAGAGCAGTACATCCGTTAACATTTACTATGGAAAAGACAAAAAATTAATGGAGTCTTTCCCTATTGAAATTGGAAGAAAAATATCGTCAATAGATGATGCTAGATTTTTGATAATAAATCATTTAGATAGTTTTTATGTTGATGTTAAATATAAACTTAATATATTTTCTACATTTGATGGTGAAACAACTATTAGTTTATTTTTTGAAGAAGATATTTCTCTTAATAGAGAAATTTTATTAAAAAAAATATTAGAATAATGATAGATATATTTGATAAAAAACCCATTGATTTGACAAAAGTAGTTTGTCACTCTGGTGGCGCACCTGGTGCTGATACTGTTTGGGAAAATGATGGTACTCCATATGGTGTCCAAACTAGAGCTTACTCTTATAAAACACCTAAGCACATATCACCTAACAAGGTTGAAATCTCAGATGATGATTACAAAGAAGGTGTAGTGGAAGTTAACAAGGCTAATAAGTGGCTTAATCGTTACGGAATTCATAAGTATATGAATCTTTTGGCTCGCAACTGGGCTCAAGTAAAATACTCTGAACAGATTTTTGCTATTGGAACTATTATTAAACCTGGTGATAAAAGCACTAAGGGTTATTATAATAAAGGCAAATATGATATGGTTGATGGTGGTACAGGATATGCTGTGATGATGGGTATTAATAATAATAGAGAAGTTTTTGTTTTTGACCAAATTAGAGATAAGTGGTTTAGATGGTCTTACTCAACACTTCAATTTGTTGAAATGAAAGAAGTTCCTACTATTGATGTTCAAAACTTTGCTGGTATTGGAACAAGAGAAATTCAACCAAATGGTGTAAAAGCCATTAAAGATGTATATGAAAAAACATTTAAAAAATAAAAACCTAAAATGAAAACTATCCTAACAAAAGAAGGAAAAATAAAACTTCAAGAAGAATTAAATTTCTTATTGACAGTTGAAAAAAATCGAGTGATAAATGAGTTATCAGAAGCTCGTGAAAGTGGTACATTAGAAGAAAATACACAATATTTAATTGCTAAAGAAGAGTATGAGAAGGTTCAAAAGAAAATTGAAAAGTTACAATCTTTCTTAGCAAATTCTACTATTGTTGATGTGTCTGATATTAAAACTGACAAAGTTGCTATTTTTACAACAGTAAAAGTTTTGAATACTACTAATAGTAAAGAAATGATATTTAAAATTGTTCCAGAGAATGAAATTGATATCAAATTAAGTAAAATATCAACAAGTAGTCCAATTGGTGCTGGTTTACTTGGAAAATCTCTAAACGAAGTTTGTGAGGTTAAAACACCAGCTGGTACATTCAGTTTTAAAATTTTAGAAATAAGTATATGAGAATAAGTTTTGATTTTGATGGAACATTAGTTGATGAGTTTGGTGGTCATCCAGTAAATAGTCAGAAAGATGAAGTTCAAGGATTGGTTAGAAAATATCTTAGTCAAGAACATGAAGTAATTATAATTACTAAAAGATTTGGCCCTGAAAACTCTGACAAAGGAATTAAGAATGAACACTTAGAAGTTCAACATTTGGCTAAGAAATTAGGCATTGAAAATATTTATTTCACTAATCGTGAAATGAAATTCTCATATATTATCAATTTAGGTGTTGATAGACATTTTGAAAATGATGACTATGAAGTTCAATTGATTAATCAAGCTTGTAAAGAAAAAGGTCACAATTGTTTGGTTGTACCTGTAGAAGATCCTTACTGGAGAGACTTAGTTTATTAAAGAATATTATTATGATACAATTGCCTACTAAAATATATGTTGATAATTCACCTGTTCATGGGTTGGGTGTATTTGCTAAAGAAAAAATTAACGAAGGTGAGCTAATTGAAGAATGTACAATATTAACTTTACCTATTCAGAAAGGTGAAGATTCTAATCTATTTATAGATTATAGATTTAACTTTCCATCTGGTTTGGAATGGGAAGAACAAGTTTTGGTAATGGGTTGTGGTGGTATTTACAATCACTCTAACACACCAAATGCTCATTGGTATTCTAATAATGAAAAAAGAACTTTTTGCTTTGTTGCTTTAAGAGATATTGAAGTTGGTGAAGAAATATTTACCTTCTATGGTGATGAATCTTACTGGAATGACGGTAGAACATATATTGATGTTAAATGACAAAAGAAGAGTTCATAGAATTTATTAAAGATTTGGAGTTTACTCAAACTTGGGCTACAGGACCAAATCATTATACTTTATCTACCGATGTTGTTGGTAATCCCAATCAAAATGCTATGGCTTTTGCTGACCAATTAAAAATATCAATAGATGATGAAAGAGAATTGGTACAACTCAGTTTATCACAAATGAGTACTCATATGATGGCTGGTAAGAATTTTGGAAATTTTCAATTATCAACATTTGGTAATGATGATGATTTTCAATTAGAAATATTTATGAGTTTTATTAAAGGTGCTTTTAAGAATCCACCTAAGAATATAGTTCAATATATGAGAGATAAAAAAATTAGGGATATATTAAAATAATTTTTATATTTGTAATATATAGATTAATGATTAAGTTTAGTGAAATGGTTAATGAAGAGATTGGTAACTCATCTATTTTTAAGTTAGGATTAGATGTACATGGTGTAGTAGATGCTATGCCTAATTTTTTTGCGTTTTTAACAGATTCATTTGTTAAAAATGGCGGAGAAGTTCATATTTTAACAGGTGGTCATTGGGATGAGAATTTTGAAAAACAATTAAATGAGTTTGGTATTAAATGGACTCACAAGTTTTCTGTTTATGATCATTTAATTGAAACTGGTGCTGGTATAACTGGTGAGATTCAATTTCCGGATGGTACAATTCAAAAGAAATTTGAAGATGGACTTTGGGATCATGTTAAAGCAGACTATTGTAAACAAAACAACATTTCATTACATATTGATGATACTTTAATCTACAATGATTTTTTTCAAACACCATTTGCCAGATTGTGGTCACACAACCAAAAACCTAAGGCATCACATAAAGATGTCAGACACTTAGACTAATGATAAACAAGATTAATAAATTTTTTGAATTTGAACCCTTTGAAAGTAAGATGAAAAAGTCAGCTGGTGTTATTATTATTTTAAATAATGAAAAGGTATTGATTTGTCATCCATCAAATAGTGATAAATGGTTTGGTTCTTATTCTTTTCCAAAAGGTGGTATTGACGAAGGTGAAACTATTAAGCAAGCCGCTTTAAGAGAGTTGTTTGAAGAGACATCTGTGAAACTTACTGATAGTATGATTTCTGGTGAGCCACTTGTTCTTGACTACATGAACTATAAAAAGAAAAGTGTTGTTTATAAAAGAATATATCTATTTACTTTATACATTACCGACATTTCTGAAATTGGATTAGATTCCGAAGTTATTCCGAGTGATAAACTTCCTTTAGGTGAAATAGATTGGGCAGGCTTTATAGATAAAGAAGAAGCCAAGTTGAGATTATTCCACAGAAGTGTTCCTATGTTAGATAAGATATAAACAAATCTTGTCTTTTTGGTATAAATAAAAAATAAACTTTATTTATGCCTTTACCGTTTTTTACTAACCCAAATAATAGTCCACTATCATCAGCTCTTAATAGTAATATTCCTATTGCTATGATGTATCAACCTGAAGAAAAGATTGAGTTGGATTTGAATAATCCTATTTTTGTAGCCTATGTTGATACTGTAAACATGACTGGACAAAGGGCAGAAGAACATCTTTATAGAACTAAAAAAATGTTTGATGTTTATAAAAACATCACGATTTGGGTAATTGCTTCTAATGAAACTAAAATAGAGTGTGTTTATGATGGTCAATGTAGAACTCGTGATATAGAAATAAGTGACTTAATAAAGGAGATAAATACAAGAATAGATATAATGGCTAACTCACATTCTTTTGATGATTTCAAAATTAACATCAGAGATTGGAGATTAAGCGAAATAATAAATGGCACTGAGGAAAAATAAAATAGATATTCTTGATAGAATAATTACTAAGGCTGAACTTATTGATTATGATCATTATTGGAGTTATTGGGATGATGATGATGATTATTCATATTGTGGCAATTGTGGTAATTACTTTTGTAGAGATTATGACCATTGTATAGAATACACTTATTTACCAGATGAACTTCAGCCAAAATCTATTGATTATGTTAGTAAAAGAGTTAGAATAACTTATCATTCAATTTCACCAGGTAGAATGATTGATATGAACTCTATTTACTCTAAAGAAGTTTTAAGACAGAAAAGAATCAATCATATTTTAGGTATAGAATCTATGGAACATACTAAAACAACTTTAGCAGATATTTTGAATATTAAAAAATAATCCTTATCTTTGTATAACAAAATTAAAAGATATGGATATAACAGCAGTAGTTTCAGATGTTCTTGATAACCAAGATTTAGATGTTAATATAGTTGGTGACTTTCTTCAGATGGCGGAAGATTATAAGTATCAACTTTTAATGGAAGAGTTGAATCAAGAGTTAAACTCTTAAAAATAAGGTCGGGTGACCGAGTGTTTAGGTAAAGGTTCGCAAAGCCTTTTACGGTGGTTAGAGTCCATCCCCGACCTCTAAAAATTAAAAATATATAATGGCAGTAGGTAAATTTGTATCCAGTACTCTATCTTTAGATGATTTAAGGATGGAGTTTAGAAATTTTAAATTAAAATCAATCAATAATGAAGTTGAGTTTAAAATTTCAGACTCAATGATTGATGAAAATAAAGAGTTGTTAACTTTTATAACTGATACTTTTCCAAATGATATCATTACGGGCTCACTTGCTCTTAAACTATTTGGTCTAATTGGTAGAAAAAGTAATGATGTTGATATCTTAATAAAAGATAAAAATCGTTATGATAAATATATTATTGATAATTACGATGATGAATTTACAACTCCTAATCGTTTAGGTTACAAACCATTTAAATATAAAAAGGGAATATTTTCAAAAGAGGTAGAATATAATGTTGATTTCTTTGAAGATAAAAATGTTCCTTTTCTTGAGTTTACTATTGATATTAGTACAACATTTCATTCTAATATTAAAAAAATTAAAATTCACAATCCTTTAGAGATTATGGATTATAAATTAGGTATTTTTGCTAACCCTAAAGTTGGTAGAGCCACAGGTAGAAAACATAACGAAGATTTGACTCAAATTTTTAGTCAAGCTCCTTGGTAAGTTAAATAGTTTTCCTTATCTTTGTGATATGGCAAAGTACCTCAGTTATCGTTATATTTTTCCTCCTCGTCCAAAGAATGCTATTCCTGATACGGAATTAGAATTCTGGGATAATGGTTCGTTAATTGCTCAGCCAAAACTTAATGGTTCAAATTGTGTTATCTTTACAAATGGTGTTAAGACCATTGTAATGAATCGTCATAATCAAAGACTTACTAACTTTAATATCTCTGATAATGAAATCAAAGATATTTATCGTGGTGAAGGTTGGATGATTTTGAATGGTGAGTATATGAATAAGTCTAAATCAGACGAAAACAATCAAGTATTTAATCATAAGTTTGTAATCTTTGATATTCTTGGATATAATGGAGATTATCTTGTTGGTAAAACATTTGAAGAAAGAATTCAACTACTTGATGAAATTTATGGTAAAGTAGATTCTGAAAAAGAATATCTTTTCAAAGTAACAGAAAATGTTTATCGAGTGAAATCTTATTTAGTAGATTTCAAAGGTATTTTTGATAAATTGAGTCCAATTGATATGATTGAGGGTTTAGTGATGAAACGTAAGAATGCTCGTTTAGAATTGGGTACTTCTGAGAACAATAATACCAAGAGTCAATTGAAATGTCGAAAAGCAACAAAAAATTATAAATATTAATTTTTTGATAATATTAGCTAAAACCTTACTGGGTAAAGAAACCCTCTAAATTTTAATAAATTTAGAGGGTTTTTTCATTTTTTCATACTGATATATAATAAAAAACAAACTACAAAATATGGCAAATGACATCGCATCACAATTCTCTGGTTTACCGATTGAAGACTTAATTGTCTCTCCTTTGGTTGGTATGGCTAAGGGTCAAGCACAATTAAATGACGTAACTTGGAGATATATCTCTGAAGTGGCGTTCACTAAAGATAAAAATGGTAATACTACCGCAAGATCTTTGGATGTTGAAATGAACAGAGTTGTAACAGACGGAGCAACTGGTGAGCAAACTTTACAAAAGCTTTACTCAAAAGTACCTATGTTACCATTAGTTCCAATTCCATCACTTGCTATCACATCTGCTGATATCGAGTTTACAATGGAAATTAAAACTTCAGAAGTTGATAAATCAAGTACTGATACTGAAGCTTCTTTCCAAGCTTCTGCTTCTGGTGGATTCTGGGGTATGAAATATTCAGTTTCTATGGCTGGTAAAGTTGCTACTCACAAAGAAAACACTCGTAGTACTGATAACTCAGCTAAATACAATGTAAAAGTTCACGCTGAACAATTACCTCCAACTGAAGGTATGTTGAAATTATCTGATTATCTAACACAAATGTTAGAACCATCTTTAATTCCACTTACTGAAGACCCTCAAAGTAAATAATCAGTAAAGGATAAAAATTAGAAAAGAGACTAAGAAATTGGTCTCTTTTTTTATTAAACTTTATTTATTTATTTCATTATAAGATAAAACACACATTTAAATAATGGCAAGATTAAACATCGAAGAGTTGGTAAGTGGCTTACTTGAAGCAGGTATGGTTGCGCAAAGTATTACCGAAAAACAACACATAAGTAATCTTGTGAATTATTTTAATGCTGATGGTTCACCTAAAGTTCAAAAGTTCAAAATTGGTGAAAAGGATATGGAGATACCTCTTTATATTTTAGCCGACCACTCATCTATTGGTTTAGATGAACTAGATGTTGAGTTTGAAGCAAGATTAGTTATTGGTGATAATCAAGCATCGGATCTTAAAAGAAGCTTATTAGGTATTTTTAAAAATAAAAAAGACGGAAAAGTTAGCCAAGATTCTAATCATAATATTAGGTCAATTGAAGTTGACTCTGGTAAAAATGATGATGGTTCCGGTATGGCTAAAATTAAAGTTAAATTCAAGTCTGATACTAAGCCTGAAATGATATCAAGATTAATTGATGCTTATATCCAAAGATTAGACGATCCAGGAACCACATAAAATTACTATATAGAATTATGGAAAAAGAAAATTCTAATAGTAGTGGATTTGCTGAAATATTTTTTAGTAAATTAAAAGAACAATCATTTACAATTATTTTAATGGTTGGTATGTTAATATACCAAAACAAAGTATTTAATGACCAACTCACAAGATATGAAAAACTTGTTGATGAAAAACAACAATATATTGATAAACTTGTTGAAGAACAAAGACAAAGATCAGTTCTAAGAGAACAATATTTAATCCAACAAAGAGACACTTATGTTGATGATTTGATAAAAAATAATCATAAATAATGGCACTACCTTGTCCAGCTTGTAGAACTCCTCTTAGTATTGATTTACATTTTATAATTGTAAATCCTGTTTCTGTTTGCCCAGGTTGTGGTATAATATTAGATTTTAGTGTTAATGATGAGATTAAAGGCAAATTCAAAGAAGCTATGGGTCAAATAGAAAATATTAAAAGTCAATATAAAAATATTGCTAAATTTGGAAAATAATATATACTACAAATATTAATCTATTAATGGAAAAGTTTTCAAAATTAAAACCAAAAAACGAATTTGAAGATAAAGATAAAGTTCTTTATCAAGATAATCATTTTCAAGTAGTTCAATTTGAAGATTGGTCTATTCTTAAAGAAAGAGACTGTGTAGTTTGTATTCCTTTTTTAATTGAAACAAATCAAATAGTTTTAAGATATGAATATATTCCTACATTCAAATATGTTGATGGTCAAGAATATCACGTTACTTTAGTATGTGGTGGTATTGAAAACGGTGAAACTGTTGAGAAAGCTTTAAGAAGAGAGCTTGAAGAAGAAGCAGGTATTGTTATCAGAGATGATTTTCAATTTGAAGATATGAAACCTCTTTACATTAGTAAAGCAATATCTAATAGATATTATCCTTTCTTAATTCCTTTGAATGAAAAAGATTATCACGAGGTAGTCGCTAAAGGAGACGGATCTAAAGAAGAAGAAATGAGTAAATCAGTAAAAGTGGATGTTAAGTATATTAACTCTCTAAATCCATCTGATTTAATTACTGACTATATGTTAATGAAAATTAAAGATTATCTTAAACCATAATTTAGTATGAAAGAACTTAATCTTTCTGATGATATAAGTAAATTAGAGTTAATTAAAAAAGTTCGTAGATTTATTTATAATAATCAAAATTCACTTCCTGTATCTATAAGTAGTAATAATCGTATAGATGTTATAAAAGTTTTAGAAGAAGGTGATTTTAAATTTGTAATTAAAGATAATTTGATTTTAGTTACAGAGTAAATTACTTATTTAAGTATCTTTCTAAATCTGATTTCAAATCATTATTAAGAGCTTTTGAATCAACATCACCATAGTCTGAGAAGTTTGGTTTCATTTCATAAGTGAAATATTGTTCACCACACCATTCTTTGAATATATCGTGTAAACTCAAATCTTTTAATCTTTCACCATCTTCATTGTCTATCCAATCATTGCTATAAGGAATGGTATAAAATGTATCAAGTTCTTGATATTCTCTTCTGGTTTGATTTCCTTCAGCATCTTTTGATGTGTAGTGTTTAGTAACTTCTCTTCTTTCTTTTGTAAATGTAAATTCACTTTCAACTACTTCATCAAATTCATCAAGTATTGATTGATAGTTTGAATCAACATGGGCATTCATTTCCCAATCACCAATAGTTTGTCTAATTTCTTGACATATTTCAGAATTTTTACATAGTTGTTTTAATGTGTTATAGAATCTTTCTTTTAATAAGAACTCAATAACTTCTTCTTCTGATTTACCTTTAACACTTTCATAAGCTTCATCAGAACATTCATCACCGATATGATTAATCATACTTTCTAATCCACCGACTTCTTTAATCATAGCTTTTATTAGTAACTTATCATTTTCATTATTTAATGTATATTGAAACATTGATGGAATATCTGGTTGATAATCAGATCCATAATAGTTATCATACATATCTTCTTGACCTTTAACCAAAATATCTTTATAATTTGAACTTCTAGATAACATAATATCAGACATATCTTCTAAATTGACTTCAACATAAATATTATCATCTTTTATAATAGCATCTGTCCAGTTATAATATTCTACAAGATTTTCTTGAGTGAACGTAACAGTTTCTTTTGATTTAGCAAAAATAGCGATATTATCAATTTCTAATAATTCTGGCTCTGATGAGTTCCAATTATCAGTATAAAATAAACCACCTTTAATTTCTATTCCATCTGGATCTCCAAGATTGCCGTCAGAATCATTAACTGATATTTCAGCATTGGCTTCTTCAGCTATAATTGAACAAGCAAATTGAAATGTAGAAGTGACATCATCATTTTTAATTCTATCACCTTTGACTATGCTAATCCAATAAGCCGGTGTAACCTCATCTCCGGCTTTTACTTTATCGGTAAAAACTTCTTTTTCAGATTCTACTCTTTTTCCATCTTTATAACTATATTGTTTGGCTTTTTCTGAAAAGCCAAATTCTACTGATACAGAATAACCAGCATCTGTTATTTCTAACATATAATCAGTGATATCATCTTCTGATAATTTCCAAAGAGTTCCTTCTTCTATATCTTCTTTAATAGATTCAGAAATAAATTGTAGATACTTTTTAATCATAGTCTATATATAAAAAAAGAGAGACTATTTTGTCTCTCTTTCTTAAAGCTGTCCACTTATTTATTTTAAATTTTACTTAGTAATTCTGATTTCTTTTCAGAGAATTCTTCATCTGTTAAGATGCCTGCTGAGTGTAAGTCTGCTAATTTTTTAATTAGTTCGATTACATCATCAGATTCTTTCTTGAATTTAATTTCACCAGTTTTTTTATTGAATACTTCTTTTACTTCCGCTGGTTTTCTACTTTCTGGTAAGATTTGAATAATAGTAGAAGCGATATAATGTTTCTCAAAATCCATATCTACCTCAGTAAATTTTTGTTTTGAAACTTCACCTTTTTCAACTCTACCTGTTTCAATTGAATTGATAGGTGTCATATTACTTCCAGCAATATTTAAGTTAGATAAATCAACATTAGAAGTATAACTACAATTTACATCATTATTACTTGAGTAATAAGCATTTGAAGTTGTAGTTGTTCCAATAATACCATTATTTAGATTTGTAGTTACACAACTACCACCATAAGTTGGACTTGTAGTTCCAAACCAGATGCTAGGTCTGTAGTAAGGATAAGATGGATAGGTAGGATAGTAAACCGGATAATGCTTTTCAACAATTATTCTATCAAACTTTCTTTGCCAGTTATCTAAAGTGATAACATCTTCTTTATAAAAGAAAACTTCTAAAAGACCATTGTTCTGAGTAGCATCTAATGCTTCTCCAGAATTTTCAATTTCATAAGTTGAAAACTTGAACTTCTTTTTATCGTCAATAAAACAATCGAGATAAATCCTTTGTCCTGGTTTTACTACTAATCCTGTTTTTGATATTGATTGACCGTTTAATTTAATATTAGCGAGAACTGAAACGGTTAGTGGATTAAATAATTCGATTTCGAATTCTTCTTTATCTTCTAAGAAGACTTTTCCACTTTTAATTGATTTTCTCCCTTTGTCGTTAGGAGTTACGATCCAAGCACTTGGTTTCGTGTTGGTTTGAGCAATTTGTTTTGCCATAGTTATTCTTTTTTATTTTATCCTATATCTTTGATTCATTTCTAAATCTCAACGATATCCAATTGATACCCGACATAAGTGTAGCGAACAGCTAAATTATATATTGAAAAAGTTTATGCTTGTTGTAAATTTGTTCCACAAGATGGACAAAATTTATAATTATTATTTTCTAAACCACAATTATAACAAAATTTAATATTTGATAAGTTTATAGAATTTTTATTAGTTTCTATAGGTGTTACTTGTTCTATAACATTTGTCTTTTTAATGTGTATAAAATTTGTATTTGGATAAATTTGGTCTCTTTTACCTGTTATTATTATTTCAGGATTTGACTCTATGTTAAATATCCAAGGACTTTTTATCCATCTAGTGAATATTTTTGTTTTTTGATCAATTTCTTCTCTACTTTTGCCATCTATAAAAACAACAATTTCATTTACATTATTTCTTTCTATTAATCCCCCTGGTTCTAATAAAACATCTTGTAACACACTCATTGTTTTAAAAACTTCTTTTTGATCCGGAACTCCTTCAATTAGTTTAAAATTAAAAGTCCAGAGTTTTGAACCGGGTGCTGTTTCTAATAATTGAACACCATATTTAGTTCCGTTGTCAGAACTAAAAACTATAGTGTTATTCCAAGAAATGGATCTATCTATTGTGTACATAAAATTATATATCAAAAAACTTGTTTTTTCTTAACTAATGTTGTATATTTGTATAATTAATAAATTAGCTCGACGTGAATAAAAACAACTTAATTTTAGAAACATTCCTACGGTTGACGAGCCGCACTTATCCACATGGTACTGAAGATGAATTGGTAGAATCAATGATTGAACAAGGTATATTTCCTGTGGATTTACAAAAAGACGTACATGGTAACTACTTCTATAAAATAGGAGAGTCACGAACTATATTTGCTTCTCACTTAGATACTGTTAGTAAAGAATCTACCACCGTAACACATACATTTGATGATTATATGATTGGTACTGATGGTAAGACTACTTTAGGTGCTGATGATAAAGCAGGTGTGACTGTTATGTTACATTTAATGAAAAATAACATTCCTGGTCTTTACTACTTCTTTATTGGTGAAGAAGTTGGTTGTATTGGTTCAGGGTTGGCATCATCAATGTCTATAAAAGACTTCAAAGGTAAATACGATAGAATTATCTCTTTTGATAGAAGAGGTACCGACTCTGTTATTACCTATCAATCTTCTACAAGATGTTGTTCAGATGATTTTGCCGATGCTTTGGCAAAACAATTGAACTTATCTGGTATGAAATATAAAAAAGACGAAGGTGGAGTTTATACTGACTCGGCTGAGTTTACTGATATCATCCCAGAGTGTACAAATATCTCTGTTGGTTATTACAAAGAACATACTGTTAATGAGACTCAAGATATTCAACATCTTGAAGATTTATCAATGGCTTGTTTATTAGTTGATTGGGAAAAACTTCCAACTAAAAGAGATATGACTAAGAAAGAGTATAAATCTTATAGTTATACTAACTATGGTAGTGGTTATAAATCTACTACTTACAAACCTAAATCTAACGATTGGAGAAGAAGAGACTATGGTTATCATGATGATTGGTATGACCAAGGTCCCCAAGATGATGCGCCTATCGATAATAGTGTTGATGATCTTGATTGGGAAATTGAATATGGTAAATTTAAGAAAAGCCGTAGAAGTAATAAAAAAGGAAAATCTTACATTGATAATGGATCTGGTTTAGAACCATATAGTGATAGAACTAATATTTCATATAAAAGTTCTACATTATCAAATGTAGGTAATGATAGAAATTACTATGATAATTTGATTGATAAAATTGTTAAAGATGATTTATCAAAAGAAGATTTAGAAGTTATTAAAGACCAATATCTTGATATGACTACTGAAAACGATAGAGCTTTTTATAAATATCTTTTAGGAAACATTATCGACTAAAATCAATAATATCAGAAGACTTAATAATTTCATCAGGAGCATTAGGAATTTTAGAATTAGGAACATTATGACTAACTTTATAAGAAACTTTAGACAATTTCTCAAGTATTTTAACAGGAGTAACCATGTCATTATACCAATATTCTATAAGAACATTGTCACCCTCTTTTAAAAACGATTTAAACTCTAATAAAAACTTCATATACTATATATTAATATGTCAATGCTTATTTTTAACGACGAAATGTACAGCTTTCTACAATTTGCCCAGAGAGAGTCTATTATTGCGGCATTATTCCTACAAGGTGATTCATCACATATCAATGATGAAGGTAATTATGTCAAAAGAGTTGAAGATGAAATAGATGTTGTTTCATTTTTACCAAAATCTAAATATGAAAAAGTTGAAAATGAATGGGAAAATGGTCGCATTAAAATTAAAATTGGAAGATTTATTAGAAAATTTCTAACAGATTTCTCAATTCAAAATTTTAACGTTAATGACCAAATGATTGAAAAATTTGTAAATCTATATAAATCTTATTTCTCTAGAGATATATCTAAATTAAAGATTGTAGATGGTGAGGAAATTCTAAAGTATTATTTAGAAGATAATTATCATAGTCTTAATGGAAATAGAGCTGGTTCTCTTTGGAATTCTTGTATGAGACAAAGAGAACGAAATAAGTTTATGAAAATTTATGCTAAAAACTCTGATAAAGTCAAAATGTTAGTTTTCTTTTCAGATGATGATAAGGTAAGAGCTAGAGCATTGATATGGGAAGGTGTTAAAGACCATAAAGATTCTACCAAAGAGTATAAGTTTATGGATAGAATTTACTATTACTACGACCACGATATTAATTTTTTCAAGGATTGGGCAAAAGAACACGGATATCTTTGTAAATGGGAACAAAGTGCTAAAACTGAAATGTTATTTGATGACGGCACTGGTTCCCCAGTTAGAAAGCAATTATATGTTATGTTAAATGAACATAATTTGCCTTATTATCCTTACTTAGACACTTTTAAGTTCTTTAGTTTTGATAAAGGTAGATTCTCTAACTCTGACTCATATAACTTTGATTATATTTTAGTCCAAAGTTCTGGTGCTATGGAACGCGAGCGTGAACCAGATGAAGATGAAATGTTATACTTTGATGAAGACGATAATAATTAAATAAAAAACCCACCATAATTGGTGGGTTTCTTTTTATATATCTTTTTGTTCTGAACGATACTTATCATATCTATCAGCTATCTGTATTAAGAATTTATTTCTAACGATATCTGTGTTATTAAACTCAAACATACAAAGCTCTTCCATTCCATTCACCATTCCAATAAAGTCATTATACCCAGAGTCTTTTTTTCTAACATCATACTGTGATGTATCTCCCATCATAACAGCTTTTGAATCTTTACCTAAACGAGTAACCCATAACATTAGTTGTTTAATAGAAGCGTTTTGACACTCATCTAATAACATAATACAGTTATCATAAGTAGAACCTCTCATATAAGCTAATGGTTCAAATACGATTTCTTCTGTAGCAAATAACATATCAACTGTTGCTCTGCCTAAAATCTTACAGAATGTTGTGTAATAAGATTGTTTATATGGATGTAATTTATCTTCCATACTTCCTGGTAAGAAGCCTAAGTTTTCGCCTGATTCTTGAATAGGTTTTGTAATAATTATTCTTTCAATTTTTTTATCAGCTAAAAGTGCTAATGCGGCATAACAAGTAGTATATGTTTTAGATGTACCCGCTGGTCCGTGAACCACTGTTAAAGTACTATTTCTGATACCTTTATACAGATTTTGTTGCTTTTCACTAAGATGAACATTTGATTTTTGAAACTCTTCTTTGGTAAGTGAGTTCTTTTTTCGAAGGTTCTTTTTATATTCAAAGTCTTGAATTCCTTCTTGAATCTGGCTGTTTACTTCACTTCTGTTTTTACTCATTTAGAATGATTTATTTTCTTTATATATTGATATTTTTTATTCACCCTCCTCTTTATAAGAGATATCAACTTTTAATATATAATACAAACATTACTCTCAGAGAAAGTGAAAAAAGAGGATGACTTAATATATGACTTGATTTTTTCAGAAAAAGAATCTTTTAAAATTGATATATCCGAGTATATTTCAGATATATATCAGTATGAAGATTTTATTGACAAAATTAAAAAGATTTTAAAAAAATCTAAAGTTAAAATAATTATAAGTGATACACTGATGAGTAGTAAAACAGTAATCTGGGAATTAAAAGTTAAAAAATAAATATGTGGACATACAATACTGATTATAGCAAATGGTACGCTAATGATGATTCAATATCAAAGAATGATTTTGATTATTTAAAACAAGAGTTAAAATCTACTAGGTTTTATTCAAGATGTTTAAGTGGTGCTACATATTTACCTGTAAATAGTCTTACTAATATTTATGATATACTAGGTAGTTATCAGCAAAGAACTTGGTATATTAGCACTCTTGGTTCAGAATATAGTGTAACAACTATACCACCTCAACACGCATCACCTATAGATTCAAATACTTCAAATGATTATTATACAAAGTATTTATCTGAATATGGCTTAACATTAAAAAACTTATTTACGCCTTATAGATTAATAAAAGACTCTTCAAAGAACTTTTACTATGTTGATGTTGCTACAACTGAACAGATTGATTTAACAACAGTAACAAAAGACTATTATATAGATGGTGTTAAATTATTAAATGGTCATAGAGTTTTAATTAAGGACCAAAAATTAAGTATTGTTTTGCTAAACACTGCTGATCCTAATACTTATTTTACATCACAATATAGTATTCTACAAGATTTAGGTGGAACAATTGAGTACCAGTATTACAGTGAGGAAAATGGTATTTATCTTTATAAAGATGGTAGTTTAGTTAGAGATTCTGATTTAGATGATTATACTAAATGTGTTAGATATAGTGTTTCTGTTAAATTAGGCAATGTTAATATTGGTAAACAGTTTCATTTATCTAGATTACTAAACGGTTATTTTCCTACAACTTCTTTAGCTCAACCTATTGAGTTTAAAGAAAAACACAACTGGATTTTAAGAAATAGAGTCGATTATAATAATTTATTTGAGATAAACTACTATGATATAATTAAACATGGTACACAATCATATAATTATGAAGGTACTACTTATAGTGTTCCTGAAAGAACTTTATCTATTGGTGAATTTGGTATTATTTTAAATACACAAGAAACTAAATCAAATATTATTAAAAATAAATATAAAGTTAATTTAAGAAGTATTACTGAAACTTCCAAATACTATTGGATATGTGGTGATGAAAATACACTTTTAAGAGTTAGAAAACATGACTTTTTCATTGATAGAATTTTACTTGAAAATATTCCAACAACTTTACCAAATTTAATAAAAACTAATCTTTCTTCTGTTTCATTTTTTAATGATTTAGTGGGTGTTGTTGTTGGTGAATTAAATACTATACTTTATACCAAAAATGGTGGTTACAAATGGGAAAGAATTGAAGTTGCTGATTTTAGTGAATATAACTATAATAAAGCTTTGTATTCTACAGGTTCTAGCTTTTTTGTAGCCGGTGATAATGGTGTTTTATTAGAATTTATTAATAGTATCGCCGGTTGGACAGCTTATAAAAGAAGAGTTTCTCAAATTGAAGATTCGGTTGATGAGTACATATTAGTTGAGAATATTAATGATTTATATAAAACTACAATTTCTAGTTGGAATGTTAGTTATAACTATTATACACAATCTATACCAACAAATAAAGAATTACTTTTCTTAGTTACTAATAATAGTAAAATTATAGCTTATGATGTTAATAACTCATTTTCTCAAATAGGTACAGATTTTATTTACTTTGACTTTGGAAAAGAGTATAGTGATATTAGAAATATTACAAGAAGACAAGGTACTAATAAATTTTATTTTACAGGTACTGATCCAGTTAGTGGTGATGATGGTATATTCTCATTTGATATAAGTAGTTTTAGTACATTAGGTACTGGTAGTTCTTATTCAAATACAACAGTTGGTGTTAATGCTACTTATGAATATGCTGCTTATCCAAATGAAATATTTGATTATAATGGTACAAATTTATTAATATGTGGTAACACTTCATTATTAGGAACTTCCACATATTCAGTATTAAATTTTAACTCATTAGATTCTACATTCGAAGATAAGTTAAAATCTAAGTTATTAGTTATTGATTATGATATTGCTTCTAAACTAAATTTCTTTACAGATGCTGGTGAGTATAGATTGCCAAATTCAGTTACTTTTAGCAATACTACTTTGAATACTATAAATTCAAAAATTGGATTTAAACCAATTCAACACAATCAAACATCTACTAATAATGGTACTTATTCAGAAACAAACTGGATTACATATTGGACAGATGCTGAAAAAACATTTGAGTATTATAATTTTACTCCAATGGATGAGTCAACTAAAGTTTTAATATCAACAACTTTTTCATATGATACAAGTGTTACTTCAATATCATATAATAAAACGCAAATTACAGCTTCTGCTTCATTAATTTCTTTGTTAGCACCTGCTATTACAATGTTCAACTTAGTAAAAAGTGTATCAATTAAAAATGCCGGTACTGGTTATTCAACAACTTCAAATGTTGCCACAACTGGTGGTTCTGGTATTGGCTTAAAATTAAATATAACAGCTTCTGGTGGTGTTATAACATCGGTTACTGTGGCTGTTAAAGGTGAAGGTTATAATGTTGGTGATATTGTTGATATTACTGGTGGTACACTTGGTAAAATAAGAATTGATTCAATTGAGAATCATTCTCAAAGTAGATTTAATGGATATGGAATGCCTTCTATAACTGCTGTTCCTACTACTGGTGTTGCTGGTACTTATAGAATATTTATCTATGATTATTTAATGATTTATAAAGTTGGATTAAGTTATCCGATTTCTGTTGGTGATATAATGAAGTTTGAGAGTGATATTGTTGATACACAATTTATTGTAAATAAAGTTAAAACAATTGGTTCTTGGAAATTTATTTATATGTATACTGAATTTAATCAGAATATGATAACTGATTTGTTGAATACATCAAGTAATGTTACACTTACAAATTTAAATAAATACACAAATGTTGCTGAGTTAAAAGGTAGATTTAATGAACACCCTATTTCAAATGCTTATAAATTAGATTATTTAGATTATTATGGTGACGTAACAACCGCCACATCAAGTGTTTTTCAACTAAGTGCTAGATTTAACAATTTAACTTCTTATTATAATTTACAGACATCTGTTAGTGTTGGTACTAATACTCAGATAGTACCTTATGTTTCAAATTACCAGTTCTTGGGTGGTGTTTCTTACTCAATCTCAACTACTGGTACAACTTACAGTTTTGCTAATGGTGTTTCTGCTAGTAATATTCTTATTCCAGTCGCTGGTCAACTTGGACTTGCTGGTTTTGGTGGTGACACTTTACCTGCTACCTCTGCTAAATTACAACTTCCAATTGGTATAAATTATGATAATGTTGGAAATTTATATATTGCTGACAGCTTAAATAGAAGAATCAGAAAGGTTAACGCTGGTGTTGGTGGAATAATAAATACAATTGCTGGTATTAATAACCCAGGTGCTAATTATAGTGGTGATACTGGTTTGGCTACATCAGCAGAGCTTGAATCGGCTATTGATGTTGCGGTAGATAATATGTATAATGTTTACATAGTTGGTAATGGTGGATCTAGTATTCATAATGTTATTCGTAAAATTGATTTTATTACTGGTAAAATAGATGTTTTTTCTGGTGGTGGTCCTTCTGGATATAACGGTGATGGTGGTCCTTGTTTTGACCTAAGTGTTCAGTTTAACAATCCAAAAGGATTACATATCGCAAATTTTGGATTTGGAACCACTAATCCAGTTTTATATGTTGCTGATTATGATAATCATGCTATAAGACAAATAGATTTAGTTACCGATATAATTACAACAGTTGCTGGTGATTCTACTGGTATTCCTGGATACTCTGGTGATGGTGGTCCAGCAACATCGGCTCAATTAAGAAAACCTACTTCAATAACTACTGACTCTTTAGGTAATCTATATATAGCCGATTCTGAAAACTATAGAGTTAGAAAAGTAGATATAGTAACAAGTGAGATATCAACAGTTGCTGGTAATGGTACTAGTGGTAATACTGGAGATGGTGGTTTAGCAACTATTGCTAGATTAGGTAGTGTTTCTGGAGTTGCTGTTGATAATCTTAATAATCTTTATATAACATCTAATTCTGGTTCATCATATAGAATTCGTAGAGTTGACTCAACTGGTAAAATATCAACATTTACAATAGGATCTCAGGCTATATCTAAAATAGTAATATCTCCAATGGGTGATGTTGTATTTTCAATACCGGGTGGTAGTATTGTTGAAAAACAAGCACCACCAGAAACCAAAGCGATTGTTTCCGCTACTCTAACATTTTTACCTAATAATAATGACACTGTTTTATTAAAATTAAATGGTATTTCTACTACATTTACATTTAAGACAAGTCCTTCAGCGGGAACAGATGTGTTAATTGGTTCGAGTATAAATGATTGTTTGAATAATCTTAAAACTAAGATACAATTAATTGCCATATATTCAACATATCTTTCTAATGTTGTTGTTGCTGGTAGTGATATTGCTTTAACTATGGTTGATAACTATGGTAGTATACCTAATAGTAATTCTAATTGGAATATATCTTTCTTTGATACTACAATAACTAATGAAGTTAATGCTAATCTATCAGGTTTAATGCCAGTGTTGCCAATTAATGGTAATACTGCTGTAATATCTATTAATTCAAATACAACAACATATACATTTAAAAATATTGTTATTAATCCAACAACTGATATTCAAATAACGGGAACTTTAACAGGAACTTTAACAAATTTATTACTAGGTATAACTTCTTCTTATCCAACTTATATATCACCAACTTCTTCTATTATTGGTGGTGATACAATTAATCTTGTAGTTAAGCCAAATTATGGTTCTATTCCAAATGCTAATTCTAACTGGGGATTGACTTATAGTTTAACAGGTGGTGGTAATTATCAAACTAACTTATATAACATGGTTTACACCAATAGTTTCTTAAAATTTGGTTATTCACCTACATATAATTTATTAGATTATTTAACAAGTATAAATAATACTAATGATGTTAATCCTAAATTTTATGCCACTAAAGAGTATTTAGCTATGCCTCATTATGAAGGATTACCTTTAGGTAGTTTAACATTCTCTACTGTTTATATTGATTATAATGGTATGACTGCCTCACTTGACTTAAATTCACAGGGTAATAAAATTACTTTTGGGTCTTTATTAAAATTGGAGTGGGAAAGTATATTTATTAATACTTTTGTCGATGTCATTATTCATGGCACATCTGATTATACAACTGAAAAACTACTTGTAATGGATAAGTATTATGATGTATTAAATGACTCCTATGTTGTTGAATTTCATAAAAGACTAAACTTTAATTTAGGTGACTCTGTAATTGGTAATGGTGGTACTTTAGATATTATTTCCAGAAGACATTTATCTCAAATAAGTGATGATTTACAAGAGTTAAATAATATTCAAAGAACTAAAGGTAAGTCAAACTCTTGGAAAGATCAAGGTCAATATACATATGACACATATGAAAATGAATTGAATTTTAAAATTCCTACAGATTCGTATGCTAAGATATTACTTTCAGACACAGACACAATTCAGTCATTATCTTCAATAATTTATATTGATTATAAAAATGAATTGGCTATGAATATAACAAAATTAGCTAAAGAATATAATGTAGCTATAATAAATACTTTAAATTATACAAATAAACTTTATATCTCATGTGCTGAAAAACATGACTTAATAACTGGTGAAGGTGTTGTTTTAGAATTTACAGGTGGTGTTGGATCATCACAGGAATTAAACCCTCAATACTCTGGTTATCATGTTATTACAAAAATAAATGAATATGATTTTATTACTGATATTGATTATGGTCAATATCCAACTGTTGGTGTTGATAGTGGTTATGTTAAATATACTAAACAAGATCCATTCTTAAACTATGAACCAGTTGATTTAATTGATTTAGGTGTTGATGGTAGAGGTAAAATGGCTTTAGAGCTATCAATTGAAAATCTAAAGATATCAAATAGTGTTTATAGTTTGATTGATGTTGATTTTGAAAAATACAGATTTAGATTAATTGATGGTTTGAATATAGAAACTGTCAATTTACAATATTCTTGGTTATTAGAGGCTGAGTTATCTGGTGCGCTTATTGGATTAAACGGAAACGGATTGGTTTGGTATAAAGGTACTTGGATATTTGGTAGATGGTTTGGTGGTACTTGGCAATCAGGTGTTTGGATGTCAGGTGATTGGTATGGTGGTACTTGGAACTCTAATATAGTTACTGATAAAAAATTAACAGCAGAAGTTGATACTAAAAGTGTTGATTTTGAACAATCATTCTGGTATACTGGTAGATGGTATGATGGTACTTGGAATGCGGGTATTTGGAATGGAGGTAGATGGTATGGTGGCACTTGGAATAATGGCATGTGGCATAAAGGTACTTGGAATGATGGTACTTGGAACAATGGTAATTTTGAGGGTGGTATTTGGATATTAGGTACTTGGAATAAAGGAGTATTTAATTGTGATAACGAGCCAGCTTATTGGTTAGATGGTAAATGGTATGGTGGTGATTTTGAAAATGGTATGTGGTATAACGGATATTGGGAACAAAAAAATACATCATCTAGATTTGGTACAAAGTCATTTAACAGTAGAACAGCCAACTGGCAGGCAGGTACTTGGGTGAGTGGTTCTTTCTTCTCATTTATAAATACTAATGATCAAGGAGTATTAGATGTAAGTGATGTACATAAATATTCTATTTGGAAAACTGGTCAGTGGTTATCAGGTGAATGGTATGGTGGTATCGCTTATAACATGGACTTTAAAATAGGTACCTGGTATGGTGGTATATTAGAAGATATTGAAGTTATTGCTATTGATATAATTAAAAATACATTTACATTAAATGGTATATTTAAATTTAATATTGGTGATACTATAAGTATCATTGATAATCAAATTGATAATGCTAATTCAGTTTATGGTTCTAATTTGAATCCGGGTGTTTATAGAGTTTTATATCAAACAGAAGATACTACAAATAAGAGAACTATTCTTTATGTAGATGCTAATTTAAATGGACCAGCTGTCACATCAGTAACTGATACAGGACTGAGAGTTGTTTCTAAATTTAAGAACTTAAATTGGAAGTCGGGTATTTGGACTAATGGTATTTATGAAACAGGTCTTTGGGAAGGTGGTATTTGGTACAATGGTGTTTTCAGCGGAACATGGTCATAAATTATAAATTAAATTTAATATATACACTATGATTAAGAAATATCTACAATTTATAAATGAAGCTGACGAAGCAACTACTGAATCACCAGTTGAAAAATCACAAGATAGTGGTAAATATACTGAGTTGAAAGATGAAGTTAAATCAATGATTGAAAAAACTATCGAAAAAAGTGGTGGTGAATTCAAATCATTTGTAGATAAATTTATCAAATCCCCTGAAGATGTTAAAATTGAAGGATTTATAAATGATTCGGATATCTATGAATTTTATTTAAAATTCAGAAATGATATTGATGAATTATTAAATAATATTAAATATTTTAATGAGGTGCCAAGTGAATCTAACACTTTTGGTTTATATGATTATATTATAAATGGTACTGAAAAAGCAGTCTCTGAGATAGTTAAAGAGTTATAACCTTTTTCTTTTTTGACTCTATAAACTTAATTCCTGGTAATCTTTTAATTTTCTCACCCATCTCAAAATGATGTAATGTATTAACTACTACAATTAATTCAAACTTATTATATTCTTTTTCAAGTCTTATTAAATCTATTAGTAATTCAACTAAGCCTTTTTTCTTATTATCAACTAAAAAGTTTATTGGATCGATAACAACATAAGATAGTTTATTACCATAAAGACCTCCGTGATTTAATATTTCAAATTCTAAATCTATTAAAAATGAACTTTTATGATAAGCGGTTACTTGAATATTCTTATTTAATAATTCTAATTTTTTTATATTCTTATCAAAATCTAAAGCAAAGTACAAGGACTTCTTAGATGGATCTAAGAGTTTAATTACTTTTGTCGATTTGCCTGAGTTAGATTCACCGTAGATAACTACCATTTGATATAATGTTTAACGATACTATAAGTATTTTGATGTAAGTAAAAGTGATTTACTATCAAATACAAATATAAACATAATCTTGTTAATAAGAAAGTAATTGAGGTTAATTTATGTAATATTGTAAATTTTATAGGTTTTAAAATAATATTTAGAATATAGGATAGTAGTAAAATTATTCCAAATATGTACCAACTTGAAGTAAAAAATCCCCCTATTATCCAAATAAGTTCAAAAACGCCTAATATGTTTGATGATTCGGAAAGAGAATATTCTTTTTTACTTCTAAAATCTCTTTTACTAGGTTTTCTACCAACTATTTTCTCATACTTTTCTTTCCATTCTTTCAGTGAGTAAAGTTTTCCAAATTTTAGAATAGTTGATATAGTAGATAAGACTACCAAAACACCAATTAAATAATATATATTACCTATCATGATTATTATATTTATTAAATACTCTTAGTTTCCTATTTTCAAACAAACAGAAGATGTAAATAATTATATATAGATAATAAAATTAATTGACAATTAAATGGCATCTACACCTCTTTATAAGTTTTTAAAATCGAATGGAACTTCATTTTATGCTTTCCCAGGTGCGGCTGAAGACATATCAGCGGCTTACCAGAATTCAAACTACAAGATGTATTTCTCTAAGTTTGTATTATTAAATTTCCCTAAACAAAATTTAACAGCTGGTACAATGTCAAATCCTATTGTATTTGATTTTGATAATTCATTTCAAAAGTCAGTTAATGCTACTCCTCCTGGTAATTTTAACGACCAATTAATTGAATCTTTAAGAAACTATATAGCTAACCAAGAAGTTGTTATCAGAGAGTCTAGGTTAAACAATACTAAATATTATTATGATACGAATGCCTTGGAGACTCCAACAGAAAAAGTATTTTTCAAATGGGCTAAAAAGTTGAATCTTATTGACTTTGAACCGGCTATTCCAGATGATGAATATTTTAGTAATTTAAATGAATTTCAAAGAAATAATATTAATGATGACCAATATTTTCCAGAATATTTATGGAAAGAAAGAGAAGTTCTTTCTTGGGATGCTATTTCATTTTACGAAAGTGGTGTTTCTGGATTTGGTGGTAAATTAGAAGTTGAATTTGCTGGTACTACTAATTTTAGAGTTGGTGATAAAGTAAAAATTTATGATGTTAGTAATTCAACAATTTATAATACATCTGGTTTAATTGGATCAGATACTTTTGATGGTGTTAAAACAGACATTCTTTATATAACACCAGCCGGTGCTACTCAAGGTCAAAAAATTATTATGGACGTTGATACAACAATGTCACAAGAATATGAATCAACTGGACAAGTTGAATTAGTTTATAATAGATTTGTACAATATATTGGTGAAGTTAGTGGTATTTCTAACGTTCAAGAAGCAAATAGAAATTATACTGAGGTTTATGCTCATATTCCCGATCATACTGGACAAACTCCAGATATTTTATTTAGAACTACATATGATGTTAATTACAAACCAAATTTAACATTCCCTATTTTACCAAGTCAGTATCAACCAGAAGTTTTAGGAGCTGAGTTATTTAACTCACCTATTGTTAGTTATCCTCAAAATTATCCAGGTTCATATTTTGCTCAATTTGATACACCTGATTTTACTTATGAAACAGCTACGGGTGATACTTTAAGAAGAAGTGGTTCATATTTTGGCGTTTCTGGTGATATTAATAATCCTATTGTTAATGGTAAATCTATTGATGGTGTTGGAGTTGATTTTAATACTAGTCACTATGTTAAAATGAATATTTTTAATAAAGTCTTAACTAACTTTGATCAGTTTAATGCTTTAGAAGTTAACAATACACCACCTGAAGATTTTGAATTTAATGCTATTTTATGGTATTATACAGTTCAGAAAGTAGATTTAACTGGTGTTATTACAACTAAAACAAATTTATATGGTGTTTCATTTTTGGATAATCCAGATAATAATCCTGTTGAACAAGAAATCGGAGTTAGATTCCCAATATTCAAGAAAATGGTTTCAAATGGTAAACACGATGGTACTTCATATGCTTTCAGTTTGAACTTAAACTTTAATATCTTAAATGATAACCCACAACAGTCTTATAATCCTGAAGCTATTAACTCATTATTTAGTATGAATTTATTTAATCAGGCTATGTCTAGATTATCTTCTACTAATGATAGCTTCTTAAATGTTTTATCAGAACAAGGTTTGTTGAGAGACCAAATTGATGCTTTAAAACAATTGCTTTATACACAAACTGATATCTCTACTATTAATACTAAAATATCAAATCTTGAAAATCTTTTAAGATTATACTCAACTAATCAGATAATTAATAGTGATAGTATTACAGCTGTTACAAACCCTGGAACACCAGCCTCTATATCTTTATATAATAAAGAAACATCATATACTTCAATTAATAATATTAAAACTACTGATTTATATAATGCCACTGGTGTAATTCCATTAAATTTAACAGTACCTGAAAATAAAAATTTCTTATTAAATATTGTTAACAACGATGAGGTTAATATAACAATGCCAAATAATGATAGATTAACTATTATTTTAGATAAAGATTTGTCTTATAGACAAAGTGTTGATATTATTATAACTGGTAGTCAATTGGCTTCTCAAAATAAAAAGTTAGATATTTATATTAATACAACAGTTCCTTCTTCATCAACTTCAACACTCTTATCAACAACAGAGGCTTTATTAATTGGTGATATTGATTTACCAGTTTATTTTAATACAATAAATTCACTTCCTAATTCTTCTTATTTATGGTCAGATTTTAATTTTAATATTGACTTTAGTAAAACTATTCAATATACATTAGGTAATATTCTTGAAGTTCCTTTATCAGGTAATCAATTAATTATTAACAATTCTATTAAAGCTGGTGACACCTTCAAATTAAATAATTTCTTTGTTGGTACTGCCTCTATATTTGACTTCTCTGGTCAATATACTATTGATTCTGTTGGTGGTGCTACAAGTTCTTATATTTATTTAAATGCTGATAGTAATCCTGATTTAGTTGCTTATGGTGCTTCTGCTTCATTACCTCTATATTTTCACGGTACTGCTTCTACACTTTTATCAAATAGTCCTTATTTCACATTAAATAAAGGTAAAAAGATAAAATTAACTAGAGTAGATTCATCTGATGTTTCTATTTCTGAAAAATATCAAATAGATATACAAGATATAAAATAAAGTGTCTTTCAATTTTAATATATATGTTAAAATAAAAAAGATACATTATGTCAGTTGGATGTTCAGGCAATTTATTTGGTAACAGAAGTCAGTTTATTAAAACCAATGGTGGTGATTTCATAGCTGTTGAAGCTTCAAATACTAGAGAAAGACTTATTCTATCGGATTTAAGAATACCTTATAAGCAAATACTTAAAAGTAGAGTTATACTTAAAACCGGTCAAACAAATTATTTACTTAATCACCTAGGTCTCGGTGATAATGCTACATTCCTTTGTATAAAAGCTGTATATGATAGTAAAGCTGTTATAGAGGCTGATAGATATGTTAATTGGAGTTACTATGATGATCTAACTAGAATTAACTCTTTTGCTGATATGATGGTATTAACTGGTAATTCAACTAATAGAGTACCTCAATTATATCTTACAAATCCAAGTACAAAATATCCAGTTTATTTAGATGTAATGGTTGGTGTTATTGATGATAATTATTCAATATTTAATGATGTATTTAATCAAAGTGGTACATCATTTACAGGATTGGAATATACAGATATTCATAGTCATATTGTTGGTGAATCATTAGTTATTAATGATAAGAGTTCACCAGTAAAACCTTTAATTTATTTTATATTAAATAATATAAACTCGATTGAAATAAGTGGTCAAATTTTAATTATTGATGACTCTGGTAGAGGAACTATATTTTTACAGTTTTTAACTGAAGGCGATGCTTTTCAAGCACATTCTTTAATTAATTATGTTCTTGAAAATCCAAACATTGATATTGATGCTTTAAATCCTGTATCTGATAGTTTAGACCCTATTCTTTATTTCTATGATACTGCTGGTAATGGTGGAGATTACATAGCATTTAACGGTGCTACATATGGTGTTCCTTATGATACAACTGATGGATTTACTTTCTCTACATCAATATCTTTAAGCTCTTTTGGTACTGCTAGTGGTTACATTGATAAATCACAACTTATTTACTTATTGGTTGATTACATTGAAGATAATAGAGATGGATATATGTATATGATGCCTTCTAACCTAATAATATCTGCTACATCTGGAACAGTTGATAGAATACTTACAACAGGTACTTATTCATTAACATTTGACTTCTCTGATATAGCTCATAACTACTTAGATGGTGTTATATTAAATTTAGACATAACAGCTTAAAAAATTAAAATTAAAAATGAGTTTCAGTTACAATAAATTTTTAAGACCTTTAACAACAACAGATACAAATGTTAAAATTTTAGATGACAGTGGTGTTATCAAATTTAATATTAATCCATTTTCGGTTGTTAATGTTATGGTGTCGAATAACCTTTTGAAAATTAGTTCAAAAGGTGGTAAAGTTATTACTATATCTTTTTCAACTATAAATGAATCTAAGTTGGCTTTAGAAAGAATACAAGTTCAACTTGACACTCTTAAAGAAAAAACTCCTAATTTAATTGACAAACAAATTGAAAAGTTAATAGTACCTAGTGGTGGTAAAACTGGTCAAGTTTTAGCTAAAAAAGATAATAATAATTATAGCACTGAATGGGTTAATGGTGGTACCGGAACATCCGGAACATCTGGAACCTCAGGTACATCAGGTACATCGGCTCCTGGTATTACTTCTGGAACAAGTGGAACAACGGGTACTTCTGGGTCTGCTGGTACATCTGGTACATCAGCACCTGGTATTACTTCTGGAACAAGTGGAACTTCTGGTTCATCAGGATATGGTATGAATTGGTTAGCTGAGTGGAATAACACTATACCGTATGGTCTAAATGATATTGTAAAATATGGTAATCCTTACCGTGTTTATATAGCTTTAACTAATATATCAATAGGTGAATCTACACCAAACATTAATTTAAATTGGGATTTAGTAGTTATATCTGGAGCTTCTGGAACAAGTGGAACTTCAGCTCCTGGTATTACATCTGGAACTAGTGGCTCATCCGGTACATCAGGATCAACTGGTACATCAGGATCAAGTGGCACATCAGGATCAAGTGGTAGTTCAGGATCAAGTGGTAGTTCAGGATCAAGTGGTGTTGATGGATCTTCAGGTACTTCAGGATCAAGTGGTACATCAGGATCAAGTGGTACTTCAGGATCAAGTGGTACTTCAGGATCAAGTGGTACATCAGGATCAAGTGGCACATCAGGATCAAGTGGTAGTTCAGGCACATCAGGATCTTCAGGTACATCAGGATCTAGCGGAACTCGTGGATCATCAGGAACATCAGGCTCAAGTGGATCAGCGGGAACCTCCGGTACAACACCTTCAACTGATTTATCATTAAGTGGTAATTTAGTTGTTAGTGGTCAATCAACATTTACTGAAATAACAGAAGTTATAAACTCAACACCAAGTGGTGCTACAGCCTCAACTGTAACTTATGATTTTTCTTCAGGTGATATTTGGTATCATGGAACCGCTAATCAAAACTATACAGCAAATTTTATAAATGTGCCAACCACAAATTGGAGATCAGTAACTACAACACTTATTATTTCTCAAGGTTCTACAGCTTATATACCAACTGTCGTAAAGGTTAATGGGACAACATCTACTGTTAAATGGGCAGGTGGTACGGCTTCTGGTAGTGCTAATAAAGTTGATATAATTGGATTTAGTTTTATCTATACAAATAGTGGTATTCCTACTCAGGTATTGGGTCAAATAAATTCATTTAATTAAATATGATATCAAGAATTAGTAGTTTTTCAGGACCTTTATCAAATCTATTTAAAAAGAAATCTAATCAAAGTAATTTAATTTTAGATTTACAATCAATTATTGGATTATCCGGAACGACTTGGAATGACCAATCTGGCTATAATAATAATGCTACTCTTTATGGTACAATTGCTACAGCCTCTTTATCAAATGGAAATACTGTTCTTTCTTTAGATGGTGTGGATGATTACATATTTCCAACAAATGGATTTGGTAATGTTTTAAACGCAGGATTCACTTATGAAGTTTGGGCTCGTCCTGGTACTTCATCAAATGGCTCTCTTCTATTAGAAACTGGGCAACCTGTTACAACTACAAATTGGAATGATGTTCAAATTGGTTTTGTTTCAAATAAAATTAATGTCGGATTATTTGACCCATCTAGTTTTACACCTAATTATATCACAGGTCCAACATTTTCATTTAATACATGGTATAATATAGTGATTACATATGATGGTGCTACACTAACTGAATATATCAATGGTGTTTCTGTTGGTAGTAATACTGGTATCAAGGCAAATCCATCAAGTACTTATCTATCTTTAGGTAGACCTGGTTTTGCTACTAATTATCTTGGTGGTGCTAATAATTATTTTAAAGGTTATATAGGGGTTTGGAGAATATGGGATGGTCCTTTGACATCTTCTAAAATTCTCTCAAACTATAATGATTTAAAATCTATATATAATCCACTTCAACCAACTCAATTATTATTAAATCCTAGCTTTGATAATGGCACAACTAGTTGGACTTCAAATAGAGGATTTACCACATATAATTACTATTCGGCAAATCAACCGGCTGTTTTAAATTCAATTTTATATTTCTCATATGTTAATACGACTGTGAGTCAATCAGTTAGTGTATCTGGTATTATATCTGGTGTTAATACATTTACTGCTGTTGTTAATATTAAACACAGAGAGAAAGGTGATGCTGCTACATATACTTTAATTGATAAATATGCGTTTGAGATTTTATTTAAAAATGCCGCAGGTACTACTATTGTTACTAAGAGAACACCAGCATCTGGTCAACAAAATGCTCCTCAATATTTTACTGATGTTACATTAACATTAAATAGAAGTGAAATCCCAGGAACTTTTGATACTATATCAAGTGTTCAAGTTAATATTTCAGGTATTGATACTGGTTATTGGAATGGTAATCATGGACCAATGGTGGATTATGTTACATTAACTGGTAGTTAATTATAAAATTTTAAAGTATTTATGAAATTTAGTTTATCAAAAATAATATATACAATATGTCAAATATAATATTTAAAGGTGGTTGGAGTGGAGACGGTGGTTCTCCAGAATTAAGCATTCAAACTTATTATGAGAATGATGTAGTTCTATATGGTATAATAACTTATATTGTAAAAGGAGGACTATCAATTATACCAATCGGCTCATCAACACCTGATCAAGATATGACAAACTGGGATGTTTTTGTTCCTGGTGGTTCTAGTGGAACATCTGGATCAAGCGGAACATCTGGATCAAGCGGAACATCTGGTTCTAGTGGAACATCAGGTTCTAGTGGAACATCTGGATCAAGCGGTACTTCAGGTACATCTGGTTCTAGCGGAACATCCGGCACAAGTGGTACTTCAGGAACTAGCGGAACATCTGGTTCAAGTGGAACCTCTGGTACAAGCGGAACATCTGGTTCAAGTGGAACCTCTGGTACAAGCGGTACCTCAGGAACTAGTGGAACATCTGGTACTTCAGGAACATCTTTTGTTTTTACAGCTAATATTTTAATGTATCAAACAGGTACATTTTCATCATTATCGATGACAGGAAATCCTTTATATTACGATGTTTTATTTCTGGGTTCATTTGTTGATAGTTATACAGTTTTAGTAAACAGTTCAGTGGTAAGAAATTGGAGTATATCTGATAAAACATCATCTGGATTTAGAATTAACTCTAATTCATCATCATCATTTACTGATGTAATTGAATGGAGTGCTCTTGAATTATCAAGAGGTGGTGATATTGGTGCTTTTATAGGTGCTACTGGGCCTTCTGGTAGCTCTGGTAGCTCTGGTACATCTGGTAGCTCTGGTAGCTCTGGTACATCTGGCACCTCTGGAACTTCAGGTACAAGTGGTTCATCAGGATCAAGTGGTATAACATCAAATGGTCCTCAAAATTTTCAACAAGTACTTGGTAGTAGAGTTACTGGTGTAACAACAACAGGTGTTACTTTAATTAGTGGTACAATTAGCACTGCTGGTGGTCCTGTCAATATAACAGTCACTGGTGATGCGGTTTCTACAGTTACTGGTGCTGCTTCTTATTGTGTATTACAAATTTTTAGAGACTCCACACCAATAGGAAATAGAGTTCAAGCTGAAAATGGTCAGAACTTAAACGTTCCTTATTGTCTAAATTGTATTGATAGTCCGGGTGCTGGAACTTATACTTATAGTCTTAGGACTGTTGGTTTTGGTGGAACTATGGAATTTGGTGAGGCATCGGGTCCAACATTAACAATGGTTGAATTAACAGGTTCAGGAACATCTGGATCAAGTGGTACAAGTGGAACTTCTGGAATAGATGGTACAAGTGGAACGTCCGGAATAGATGGTACAAGTGGAACCTCTGGATCTTCTGGAACCTCTGGATCAAGTGGTACATCTGGTACAAGCGGTACATCTGGAACTTCAGGTACAAGCGGTACCTCTGGAACTTCTGGATATTCTGGAACTTCAGGATCAAGTGGTACATCTGGAACTTCAGGTACAAGTGGAACATCTGGAACATCTGGAACTTCAGGCACAAGTGGATCTTCTGGAACTTCAGGCACAAGTGGATCTTCTGGAACTTCCGGAACTTCGGGAACAAGTGGAACATCTGGCTCATCCGGTACAAGTGGAACATCTGGTTCATCCGGTACAAGTGGAACATCTGGCTCATCCGGTACAAGTGGAACATCTGGATCTTCTGGCACATCAGGCACAAGTGGCACATCAGGCACAAGTGGCACATCCGGATCAAGTGGAACCTCTGGTACAAGTGGAACATCTGGATCATCCGGTACATCAGGTCAAACAGTTTTACCTTCTATTATGCCTTATAAGTTTGTTAATCCATCTGATACTTCATTATCATTTAGTAATGTTTTAGATGGACCTAGTGGATTTGAAGGAAGATTTGCTGGTTGGGGAATCACTTATAGTACAAATAATGTTGATACAGTTCAAATTTTATTTAATGGAGACCAAAGACAAAGTTGGCAAAGTGCTAATGTTCAAGAAAAATATATATTATATTATGGAACTGGTACAGCCCCTACGAATGGTTCAACTTACTCATTTGGAACAGAAATAACAAGAGTTGATTGGCGAGAACCTCAACAAGTATTGGGTTATAGCACAATTACAGGATATAGTTTAAGTTCAATATTAAGTGGATTGACAAAAAATCAAACATATTGGTTTGATTTAAGAGTTTTAATACAAGATGATGGATCTGCTACAAGAACAGTATATTTAACAAATAATTTCTTTTCTATTATAGAATTGTCTGGACCAAAGGGTGATGTTGGTGCTACTGGACCAAGTGGACCAGCAATTAGATCAGGTGAATATAATTTTACAATAGCAAATACATATAGTGTAACTTTTAGTTCACCAATGCCTTCAACATCTTATTCTGTCAGTTTAGTTCAAGATGTTTTAGATGGTACTAATGATAATAGTAAGGTTCCATTATATTTATTTTCTAGAAGCACCTCTAGTTTTCAATTTGTTTCATCAATTGACTCTTCTACATTAAAAACATTGTATTGGATAGCAGTAGAACATATATAAAAATATAAAAATATAAAATGAGTACATATTCGGTATATAATATAAAGATAGATAACCAATTATCATTTACACCAGGAGCAACAGCTGGTTATGTTCTTGCTATTGATGCTGATGGAAATACATATTGGGCAGCTGGTGGTTTAGGTACTGGCACAAGCGGTACATCTGGAACTTCTGGTATGGGATCAGGTACATCTGGAACTTCAGGATCATCTGGAACTTCAGGAACTTCAGCACCTGGTATAACATCTGGTACTTCAGGTACAAGTGGAACTTCAGGAACATCTGGAACGTCTGGTACAAGTGGAACTTCAGGATCAAGTGGAATAAATGGAGTTTCTGGTGGTGCTATTTACTATTTAAACACAAGTCAATCACAATCACCTTATTATGAGTTGAGTAATTTTGGTACTAATTTACCTCAAATATCTACATCATCTGTTGTTGCTGTTAACTCTACAGTAACGATGGCATCTTATTTAATGCCTTCAGGTTATCCTAATACTACTACAATTCCTGCTGGTATTTGGTCAACATATTTACATATGTATAGATTGAATTCAAATCCTAATACTCTTGAGGCTTTTGCTGATTTTTATTCGAGAGATACATCAGGAAATGAAACTTTCTTATTTGGAACTGATCCTACATCTATTTCAAATATTACAACACCAATAATGGTTAATACAGATACTTATCAACCAGGTACTTACTCTCTTAGCACAACTGATAGAATATTAATGAAAGTAAAAGCTAGAAATACTAGTTTTTCGTTATCAAATACTGCTTATTTAGTATCTGAGGGAACAGAACATTATTCATTTGTTCAAACTACATTGGGTATTTTAAGCTCATCGTCTGGAACAAGTGGAACTTCAGGTTCATCAGGCACATCTGGAACTTCAGGAACAAGTGGAACTTCCGGCACAAGTGGAACTTCTGGATCAAGTGGAACAAGTGGAACTTCAGGTTCTTCTGGTACATCTGGAACTTCAGGAACAAGTGGTACCTCTGGTACAAGTGGAACTTCTGGTACAAGTGGAACTTCCGGCACAAGTGGAACTTCTGGATCAAGTGGAACAAGTGGAACTTCAGGTACATCTGGCTCTGCCGGAACAAGTGGAACTTCAGGAACAAGTGGAACATCTGGGTCAAGTGGAACATCAGGAACCTCCGGTACATCAGGAACAAGTGGTACCTCAGGGACTTCCGGTACATCAGGAACAAGTGGTACCTCAGGGACTTCCGGTACATCTGGATCAAGTGGAACATCAGGAACTTCCGGTACAAGTGGTACATCCGGAACCTCTGGATCAAGTGGAACATCAGGAACATCAGGAACATCCGGATCTGCTGGAACAAGTGGAACATCAGGAACCTCTGGTACTTCAGGAACAAGCGGAACTTCCGGTACAAGTGGAACATCCGGAACCTCTGGATCAAGTGGAACTTCAGGAACATCAGGATCTGCCGGAACAAGTGGAACTTCAGGAACCTCTGGTACATCAGCACCTGGTATAACATCCGGAACAAGTGGTACATCAGGAACAAGTGGGACTTCTGGAACTGCCGGAACAAGTGGTACATCAGGAACATCCGGATCTGCTGGAACAAGTGGAACATCAGGAACCTCTGGTACTTCAGGAACAAGCGGAACATCAGGAACTGCCGGTACAAGTGGAACCTCTGGTACATCAGGTACAAGTGGCACATCAGGTACAAGTGGTACATCCGGATCAAGTGGGACTTCTGGAACATCCGGATCAAGTGGAACTTCAGGATCAAGTGGAACTTCTGGATCTGCTGGAACAAGCGGATTATCTCCATCACTTCCACCTGGATTAGGTTTTAGTTCACCTGGTATAGTTGCTGGCGGAAGTATAAATACATCTATAAATTCTTCTGGTAAATCAACGGGTAATTCTTTCTTAGTAGCTAATAGATTATTTTTACAACCATTTGTACCTTTTAGAACTTTTACTATGTCTTCAATTTCAATTGAGGTTACAACTGTTGGTACTGCTACAAATCTTTATCTAAGAGTTTATAGTGATTTAAATGGTGCTCCTAATAGTTATTTATTTGGATCAACGTTTGTAAATGGTGCTACAACTGTAGGCATTAAAACATATTCTTATTCATATCAATTTATAGCTGGTAATTTATATTGGCTTGCTTTAAATTCTGACGGTGCTGCTACTTTAAGATCAATATCAGTTGGTTCGTCTATGCCAATAAAATCAACAGCAGGAACAAATATTTATAGTGCGTTTTCTGTTCCTTTATTAGCATCTCAAACAAATTATCCTGGTGGTACTATTACACTTCATAATCTAGGAACAGTAGATTACACTGTTGCTATAAATACTGTTCCATAATCTCATAAAAATAATATAATAATATGGCTAGAAAAACAATAAGAGAAGAAATTTATAATGAAAGCGGACTTTTAGAAGTTCGTGAATATGAGGTAGAAGATAATACAGAAGAACTGATAAATCAAAAAGAACAAATGTTAATTCAGATTTATCAAGAAATACAGGATTTAAAAAATAGCGGTTCTTCAGGAACTTCTGGATCAAGTGGAACTAGTGGTTCATCTGAATAATTGTGATAGTGTAAAATTTAATATATAACCTATGATTAAAAGATATTTAGATTTCATAAAAGAAAGTCAAATCAATGGCTTTAATTCACTTGGTGAGTGGATTGAATCATTAATGAATGATGAGTATGTTAGAAACATCGTAGCTCGTTATACTAAAGATTCTGATGCTTCTATAAACTTATCAAATGCTATTAATATCTTAGATGATAATACCAAAGATGAGATTAAATATCAAATTGATAATTACTTACAAAATGGTATTGAAGAAAAAGAACCTGAGTTTTTAGTTTCTACTGATTTGGAAGAATTAACTGAAGCTGTTGATGGTGAAATAACTGTTGCTGGTAAAGGTATCTTTATTTCCTTCTTAAAAGCACTAACCAGTTTGGGTCAAAAAGAATTAGGACCTAATTGGTCTAAATGCCCAGATGACTTTTTATTATACTATTATTATCCTAACTTACAATCAGAACATGTTAAACAAGTATTTTCAAGGTTCAAATCTTTAAGTAGATACTTGAATTTAGTTGATTATCAAAAGAATGAAGTTGATTTATATTTTGGTATTAAATGTGATGGTAATTTTGAATATGGTTTACATTATGATACACCAACTCCTATTGGTCAATTTAAGTTAAATGGATCAGTTATTAAATGGATTTGTCAAATTGAATCTAAATCAGCTCATTCATTAAAGAAAGAATTAGTTAATTTAACTTTAGCTGATGTAATGACATTAGGTAAGATTAAATTAGATATGAAAGGATTTAATCCAGGATATCACGAATCAAAAGATGTTGTGAAAATTCAAGATAAGATTATTTCATTTGGGTATAAAGGTTTAGGTAAATGGGACAACGGTAAATTTGATGAAGGTGAGTTTATGAATATTAAAAATAACTTCACTACTTGGGTAATGACTAAGAGATGGGGTGGTAAAGTTTTAATAAGTGTTAAACCAACATCATATTATGTTTACATACATATAAAATTAAAATAATCATGAAAATTAAAAACTATAAACTATTTTTAGAATCAAATGATTTTGATTTTGATTTTTTAGCAAACATCGGTAAAATGAAACAAGCTATTCTTAAAATAGTTCAACTTCATGAACAAAAATGTTATGGTGATACTAAATTATCATCTTATGAAAGATTTAAAGCCTCATTGAATGATTTAATTGATAGTGCGATTAAAGGTGAATATACAATAACAGAAAATTACTTATCTGTAATTACCTTATTTGAAAAAGAAGTTTATGGTAAAGATTTACTTTCCTCTTATGAAGAATCTATTTTTAGTCATTTAGATGATTTGATATCTTGTTTTAATAGTTTATTAGATAATGAAGAAAAAGATGAAGAAGATATTATGAGATTAGGAAAAGATGCTGACCATATCTTAAATAAGATGGATGAGACTTGGATTTATGAGAATGAGGTTGGTGGTGATTTTGAAATTAACACTGATGGTATTGATGATGCTATTGCTGGTTTAGAAGATAGATTATCAAAAGAAACTGATGACATGTGGACTTCTGAAGAAGAATTTGAAAAAGATATTGAATCCTATATTGGTAAAAAAATGGATGACTTTGATTATTCTGAAAAACTTCAAGCTTTTCAATATATTGAAAGCAAAGAATGGATAAAAAATATACTCGAAGGTGGTTCTGAGAAAGATAAAAATTTTGTTAATAATTTCCTTTCACAAATGAAAGATTTATTTGAACTATAATTTAATATATAAAATATGAAATACTTAAAGAAATATAACGAAAATCAAGAACAACAAGATCCTGAGTTTGCTATAGCTAAGATTAAAGGAAGATATCCAGACCAATCTGAAATACAAGATATGTTAAATGATGAAATTAATCAATGGAAACCAGATGAGGAAGATCCTGAATATTATTCAAGAACTGGAAACGGTGAGGCAGAGGATGTTATTATTAATCATATGATTGGTTGGTTTGAGAAAAAGTATTATGCTTTATCTGAAGAAAACTTTGAAAAGGTTAAAGAATTAATACTAAAAGAGTATGAGTTCTTAAACTTTAACTACTAAACTAAAAACAAAAACTTTTCTATAATAAGAAAAGTTTTTTTGTTTTATGAAACAACCAAATAAAGAAGATATAATGAAAAAGTGGGCTAATATTTTAGGCCCTATGGGTATTACTGGATCTCAATTAGATAACTTATCACAGTTAGCCGAAAATCAATCAAATCACATATTAGAAGAAACTAAATCAGAAGAGTTTACAAGTTTATTACCAATCGCAATGAAAGTAGCCGCTAGAACAATATCAAATGATTTAATATTTGCTTCAAAAGAAGAAATTGATGAGGTTAAAAAGAAAGTACAATCTGAAAATCGTGATGGTAAAATTGAAGCTATTATTGAAGGTGGTGAATTTACTGAAAAGAAGTTAGAAGATGATGAAGAATATAAAGAGTTGATGAAAAAAGGAGTAACTCCAATGTCTGCTCCATCAGGCACTTTATTCTATTTAGATTATAAATATGGTGATGAGTCAACTAAACCTCACAAGAAAACAAGAAGAAGTAAAAAGAAAAAGAAAAATGGCAGTATTTAAGAGTCCTGGAGTTTTTGTTCAAGAAAGAGATATAAATTTTGTTAAACATTCTAAAAGATATTCAAGAAGAATAAAAATAGGTAAAATATTTGATATAGATGTTCCTCATATTATTATAACTTCTACACCAAACGGTCCAACAAACTTTCCACAAATCTGGTAATGAAAACATGTTAGAGTAATATATACTCTATGTTTAATATCTACTTAATATGTGCTGAATTTGAAGGAAGAAGATTGTATAAAATAGGTTATACAAGAAGAGATGTGTCTAAAAGACTAAAAGAATTGAAGACCGGTAATGGTTCCGAGATGTATGTTATAGACTCTTTTAAGTCAAAGTGGGGAACTAAAATTGAATCACAATTACACAGAACATTCAAAAGTAAAAAAATAAATGGTGAGTGGTTTGATTTAACAGATGAAGAAGTAAAATCATTTAGAGAAAAGTGTAGGTTATCACATGAAACAATAGAGTTGATAACTACTCATAATACTTACTACTTGGAAACTGGTAAACTATATTAATAAATAGAATATAAATAAAAAATAAACTTTCGAATATGAGCTCAATGAAAGAAATAGCAATTAGAGATTATGTCTCTAAGATTGATTTTAAAAATGATGATTGGAAATTACCAAAAATCAAAGAAGACATGCGTAAATTTTTAGGTGAAGAACCTGGAATTGAAGTTGTCTACAAAAAAGATGTAATGGTAAATGAATTTACTGGTGAATCTAAAGAATTTGTAGATGTTGATAAAATTCAAATCATCTTTACCGATACAGATGATAGATTTAAAAAATTAGAATTCACTTTAGGTGTTTAATAATGAATAATGAAATTAAAATAACAGCAGATATAGTAGACTATCTTGGTAAATACGAAGATGGTGTGATAGTTCTGTTGTCTATTGGATATAAAGAAGAGTACACAGAAGGTACTCTTTATTATTCTGATAAAATGTTAGCTTTAACAGTTGACGAATCTATAGAAAATGACTTAGGTAGTCCTATAGAACTTTGGTCTGGTTATAAAGACCTTCTTATTTCAATTCTTAAAAGAGTTGTTCCTTATACTGAGATTATCAATAGATTAGATGATGTTGATTTTACACAATATTTTGGCGATGTTAAAATAGAATCAACAGAAGCTGAAGATATAGATGAAGATGATATAACAACTGAGTAAACTAATTTTGATTATTTTGATATAAATAAAAAATAGTCAAAAGTATTAATGCTTATTAGTGAATTAGGAATTAGAGGATTCAAAAGTTATGGTAATAACGAGCAAGTCTTAAAATTAAATACAGAAAAGGGAGAATTGATTCTTCTTGTTGGAAATAACGGAGCTGGAAAGTCATCTTTGTTAGATTCCTTCGATTACACACTTTATGGTAAAGTTAGAGGTCGTAAAAAGAAATGGGCCACTTTATCCACACTCCCAAACAGAATTAACGGTGAACTACTTAATAGAATTAAATTTAATTCTTTAGGTACTGATGTTGAAATTAAACGAGGCATTTCACCTGGTGTTCTAGAACTTACAGAAAACGGTGTTGTTAATGAAAGAGCCGGTAAAGGTAATGTTGATGAAAAAATTGAAAAGTATATCGGTATGGATATTGAAACTTTTAAATCATTTATATCAATGTCTATTAATGACTTCAAAAACTTTATCTCTTTATCAAACGAAGAAAAACAACTTCTTTTAGATAAGTTATTCAATTTGGAAGTAATCAATATCTTAAATGGTATATTAAAAGATATCGCAAAAAACAATAAAACTCGTGCGGCTTCTTTTGATGCTGAAATCAGAACTTTAGATGATTCAATTTCATCTATTCAAAGGTCTATTGATAAAGCCATTGAAAGACAAAAAGAAGAAGCTAGATTAGCTTTAGAAAGAGAAAAGGAAGATATTCAAGCAGAGATTGATAGAATTACAAATGAGATGAATTCTAGAAAAGATGACTATAAATCTTTGAAAGAAAAGATGGATAAAATCAAGGAAAAAGATTCAGAATTATCCGATGAGATGGATAAAGAAAAAAGACAACTTATCAACTGTCAAAATGATATTAAGAATGTTCAAAGAGAATT
>Ga0214919_10000277_pt1 | contig 86601 bp, 84 predicted proteins | sample LL1503_MetaG_FD_177994 | JGI IMG/M metagenome (GOLD analysis project Ga0214919, IMG submission 177994) | Freshwater microbial communities from Lake Lanier, Atlanta, Georgia, United States - LL-1503 | ecosystem: Environmental > Aquatic > Freshwater > Lake | place: USA: Georgia | collected...
ATTTGAGCAAATTTAAAAACATTGAATTCGAATTCAGTACCTATCAGCCGCCCTTAGACCCGTCCGCCCAGGTGTATACCATCTGTAATCAAGGTACGATTGTGGGCATAAATAAACCCACTTGGCGAGTCTATGATTATAACTTTAATTTGACTGTCATGGAAGAGCGTTTCAATGTATTGACCTTTACTTCGGGTAATGCGGCTTTGCTCTATGCTCGCTAAGGCGCTAAGGCTCTATGCTCGCTAAGGTTTTAATAATAATTTTGTAAATAAAAATTATTATTTAATGGTGTAAATATTTACTTGGCCGCAGCACCTCTGGCTTGACTTGCTGCCTTGGAAGCAGACTGAGCAGCTTGAGCAGCCTTGGACGCAGCTTGAGCGGCACCCTTGGCAGCTGAGGCAGCCTTGGACGCAGATGCCGAGCGGGAAGCTGAGGCAGCCTTGGACGCAGCCTTAGTTGCAGCCTTAGCGGCGCTCTTAGCGGCAGTGGCAGCCAACTTTGCTCCTCGACGAGCAGCAGTTTTGGCAGTTTTTTGAGCAGCAGTTTTGCGTGCGCCTCCGCGACGTTTAGAGTGTCTGATTCTTCGTGTACGAGCCATTTATATATATATAAAACAAAAAAATTATATATAAATGAAATAGAATAATTATTCACAATCTGCTAAAACATAAATATAAAAATGATATAAAAATAATAGAGGATTATTATATTTTTATATAATTACCAAATTGTATCATTGTTCCAATACATTCCATCCCCCTTTTTAATTCCATAAATTGTCTTAAATAATTCCAAACGTGCTAATGCGCAATTCACTCTATATTTCTCTAAAGGATGTGGATTCATTTTTAATTGGGCTTTTATGGCCTTTTTATATATTTTTTGTTGTCCTTGAATTGCTAAATTCATATACAATTTTGTTAAATTTGTTTTCTTAAGTTTGATAGTTTCATCATTCACAATTTGATTGTCTAATAAATAAGTTTCGACCAAGGCCATGCCCGAAATATCTGCTAAATCTTCACCTACGCTCATTTCGGCATCAAATTTAATACCATCGCGCGCCGCAAAAGTTTCATATTGCTTAACGATATCCTTGATTTTATTTTTAAACGCTTTGCGGTCTGCGTCCGTCCACCAATTGTTTAGATTACCTTCCGCATCAAATTTACTACCGGTATCATCTAACGCATGCGATAATTCATGACCTAAAGTATAACCAATATAAACCAAATTATATTCTAAACCCCGTTCTTCTAAATCAATAAAAGGTTTTTGTAGATAAGCCAAAGGTACATAAATTGAATTACTATTGGGGCGATAATACGCATTAACCATATAGCATTGGGTGCCAACTAGTTTAAATACATTCCAATCAAACTCGGGAATATCAATAACCGGTTTTCCTTCTAAAGCAATATTTTTTTTATGTTTCCAGCGCAACAGTAAGCCCACATTATTCAATGGGTCGTCGGCTTTATAATCAAAAATTGGGTCATAGCGTAAATTTTCTGGTTTGCCTACTAAAATATTTAATTTGCGTAACTTGTCCAATGCGGACTTTTTTGTCGAAGGCGAGAGCCAATTATTAATTTGTATTTTTTGTATAAATAATTCCTTCAAATCATCAACCAAATGTTTGACATAATTGACATATAAGGAATTATAATTATGTTCCACATATTGTTCGGATAAGAAAGTATTAAACATAAGGGAGAGCCCAAAAATAGGATAAATCTCCGAGGGCATTGGCGCGGATTGACCTTCCAGAAATTTATTGTAAAAATTGTAATGAATATGGCGCAAAGAATCTTGAAACCGAATCATTTGTTTAAATTGAATAAATAACCAGTAGGTCTGCCATTTCGGCGAATTCCAATTATTTTTAAATAAACGTACCATACATTTAAAACCATTTAAACTACTAACAATTATATTTTTTGGTGTTTCGGTGTAGCCTATCTTTTTGGTAAATGTAGTCCAATCAAATTCATATTTGGTTTCCAGTTCGTGTGCGCTGACTTTATTATAAAAGTTGGGGTCACTTTTAATATGCTCATCACAACCCATTTCAAGCAACATATCATACTCAATATCCCAAATATCTTGCGGGTTATATTTAGCCGCTTTACTTGGACCTAAACACGCTTTGAATACTTCGCCGATATAATGTAAATATTCTTTTTTGACCAATTTTTTATAGCGCTTAGTCTCCGCATCATCTGTCGGTAAATCATTAATATAGATTAAATAATCATAAATTCCAAGCCTACCAACATTTAAATGACTAATGTATTGTTTCACGTTTTTCTCATCCGGACTGATTGACCACTGAATCGGCGAACACCAGGAAATCGTTTCATTGCTGTTGACCGCGGCCAATAAACCGTACATGTCCGATTTTTCCACAAAACCGGCCAATTCATCCAGCACCGCATCGACATGCTTAAACATTGTTTTGGTCGTATCATCGTGGAGCGACCGGTAGACATTATTAATCGCAATGGCTCTCTTGGATTTGGGATTTTCTTTTATATATGTTTTCATATAATCAATTAATTTGTAATACACCTGTTCTTGGACAATGCGAAAATTATCAAATTGGACATAATAATTTTTCTTACCTTTTTCTATATCATTCTCTTTAAACCATTCATCATTTACATAACCATAAAAATTATTTTTAACTTGATTCATAAGTTTAGGTAATTCCCCCGCATGAAAATTATCTTTTAGAAATCGGGTATATCTCTCGTTCTGGGTTTTATAGCCTTTGTATTTGGGGTCCTTTTGAAATTTATCACGAATCGTCGCAAAGATTTCTAAATTTTTCTTGTTTTTGTAAAAGTTTCCTTCATATGTACTATATTGCCCCGTCGAACATATTTCGCCCATTTCATTATCCGTATAGCATCTTTTATCCCGCTTGATAGTGTCTATTTTTTTTGTTTTATTGTGCCGCACGGTATGGGCCTTATGGGTTTTCCGCGGCATATATACTATATAAATATTATGTACAACGTCGTAATTATATTTATATAATATATCTAAATGAGTATGAATAGTCTATTACCGACTAATCCGGTAGATGTTTCCGGCAATAAACCAGATAGCAAAAAAGATGTTTCCGGCAATGATACGTCTTCCGCGTCGGATGGCTTAACAACTATGATTTTTGGTCAGCCGACCACCAATAAACATAACGCACAAGGGCAGTTAACCGATGCCTCCGGAAATGTGATTGGTTGGAACGATTTGACCAGTTGGTTGAGCTTTTTGAAAGCCTTAGTACATTTTTTTATCTTGTCCATCCTCATTGGTTTATTTGGTTCGGGCTTTATTTATTTAACATCGCGCGGCAGCGACCTCGATATCATCTTGCCCACCTATGAATTGTTTTATACCGCAGCCGCCTATGAAATACAAAAAAGCGGACCCTATACCGACGTCAATTGTAATGAAGTGGGTTCTGGTTCTTTTGGTGTATTTGAAGACAACTTTCCGTATAATTTAATCTTAACGCAAGGTTCCAGCAAGGTAGAATTGGAAGCCTTGTCTTTTGTTCAGCGCTTGACCAATTGGTTTGCGAAAACCGTGGCCGGCTGTTTCAAAAGTAATCGTGCTTTATTAAAGGGCTGGCTGGACAATTTTACGCCAGGTACGCCACTGGGCAATCAAACCTTTCAAATCTATATTGGGTTTCCGGTTACCATGGTTCTTAGTTTGGCTGCCTTGGTCACAGGCTTTTGGGCGGCTTTTGGGGCGGCGGCGGCTGCGGATATGAAAGTGACGGTTTGGGGTGGCTTTTTACTCTATTCCTGGGCATTGTTAATCGGGCTTTCGTGTGTTATTTTTCTGCGGTTAATTGGCACCATCTGTTTTTTACCCATGAGTCAAAATTGGAAAGAAGTGGCGAATATAATGGCGTGTAATGTGAAATCGATTGTTATTTTATTTGGGTTTTTCGTATGTGGCGCGGCTTATGATAATTTAGATACGACGGTTTCGGGCATTATGGGAATTGTATATTTAATGCTGGTTGCGTACACGATGTGGAAGTATTTTTCATCTAAAATTTAATATAAAGCTTTTAATAGTATAATAGTAATGGGGAAAAATAAAAATAAAAAGGCAGTGGCAAGCGGACAAAGTGCAGTGGCAAGCGCAGCAGCACCAAGCGCAGCAGCACCAAGCGCAGCAGCACCAAGCGCAGCAGCACCAAGCGCAGCACCAAGCGCTTATCCATTTGTCAGCATCTGTACTCCCACCTTTAACCGCCGCCCCTTTATTCGCTCAATGATACAATGCTTTGAGCACCAGGATTATCCCAAAGACCGAATGGAATGGATTATCGTGGATGATGGCACCGATAAAATTGGCGATTTGGTCAAACACATCCCCCAAGTGAAATATTTTGCCATGGAAAAGAAACTGTTTTTAGGGAACAAGCGGAATATAATGCACGAGAAAACAAAAGGCGATATACTTGTTTATATGGATGACGATGATTATTATCCGCCCCAGCGGGTTTCGCATGCGGTAGAGATGTTGAAAAAAAATCCCGGTGCGTTATGCGCAGGCAGCAGTGAAATCTATATTTATTTCAAACACATCGAGAAAATGTATCAATTTGGACCGTATGGCCCCAACCACTCGACCGCTGGCACATTTGCGTTTCGGCGCGAATTGTTGAAACGCACCCGCTATGAAGATGGTGCGGCTTTGGCTGAAGAAAAACATTTTCTCAAAAATTATACCATTCCTTTCGTCCAACTCGACCCACTAAAAACGATTCTGGTTTTTTCGCACGAACATAATACCTTTGATAAACGGCGGTTGCTCGAGAATATGAATCCTGATTATACGAAAGAATCACCAAAAACGGTCGATATGTTTGTGAAAGAACCGGCGCTGTACGATTTTTATCTCAACCAAATTGTACTCTTATTGAAAACCTATGAGCCTGGTCGCCCCAATATGAAGCCGGATGTCTTGATGCAGATGGTTGCGATAGAAAAAGGCCGCAAATTAGAAATGGAAAAGGCCCAACAACAAATGCAGCAAATGCCCACGATAACTTTAAAACACGGGGACGGACCCCCACAGCAGCTGACGATTGAACAAATTGTCGGTATTCTTCAGCAACAGCAGGCCCAAATTATTCATTTGACGAATTTATTACATGGCAAAGACGCGGAAATCAAACTATTGACGGATGCCTTAGCCAGCAGTTTAGACTGCTAAATATATAGTTGCGTAAATATATATAAAGATAACGGACATACTATAAATAACAATGGATACGATGGATATGTATGAAAATGAAGCGGTTTTTGACACTACGCAAAAAGCCGAGAAGCGGTCGAAACGTCCCCGTTATATTCCTTCGAATAAACCACAAACATTGATTAAGAATGCTGTTACGGGTGTGCCTTATCCGTTTTTGGTGGGTTCAAAAGAACAGAAGATGCTTTACAAGATTGTCGATGCGACAGGCACCTGTGATACGGAGGGTTTTGTTATTAAGGACCGTAAGAACCTGCCAAATTCGCAGACCAATCATTTATTCTATGATAGCCCCGAACAATGTATGAATCATTTACGGCTTACCATAAGTGCGGAGGACATTCGTCGGTGGAAAGAATCACATATTGAACCGCAAATTTGAATAAGCGCGCAAATATAAGCACGCAAATATAAGCACGCATTTGTATATAAATAGAATTGTTTATATACAAAATATGTCTGAAAACGCAACAAACAAACTGGTTTTTTTCCCCAGCGGACGCCTCGGGAATGCGTTTTTTCGTTATATGGCCTGCGCGGTGGTCAACATAATCAATCCTGCTTTGGAATATACTTTATTGGCGGATTTTCGCCCCCCTGTTCAAAAATTCACTTATTATCCTGGATTAGACCAAGAGGGACAGGATTTGTACCATGGCACATGCGACCTAGCCGCCGAAGCAGAAAAAAACGATGCGGTGCTGGGCTACAATACCCTGGGTTTTTTTAAACATACCATTGACCAGTTAAGCAGTAATAAATATATAAATAAGGACAATGGACAGGGTCTCTATGTAAAAAAAACATTAACATTGACGGACACTAATTTTTTTAATCATTTTTATAAAAAATTAGAAAACTTTAATGTATGTCTGGACGGTTATTTTCAATTTGGTTATATCTATTTGAAATACAAGCCGCAAATTTTAAATTATATGGAAACACATAAAGCCAAACACGCCATTTTAACCGATAGAAACGAACGGTTTTTGCTGCGGGAGCTTATAGATGACATGGTTTTACCAACCAAGTATGATATCGCCATCCATATTCGGCTAGACGATTTTAAAGGGCGGCCCGATTTCATTGAAGTCGAGCATTACATTCGTGTATTTGAAACGCTTTTGCCGATTTTGAAAGAACAAAAAATCTGCTTGGTCTATCAAGCCGGCAATAATCCAGTGGATACAGACTATATCGCGACATGTGTCCAATGGTTTCGCGACCATGCTATACCGCTGTGCCTGGAATCCAATACGGTCCTCCACGATTTTAATATTCTGAAACAAGCCAAGATATTGGTCTGCTCGATGAGCACCTTGTCCTGGGCGGCAGCGTATCTCTCAAAAGACATTCAACAGTGCTATATGCCCGACTATCATTTCTACACTGAACCAGCACGTCGGGCCTTTTTTTTCCATAAACCCATAGAAAATACCAGCCTTTACCAAGTGAAAACGACACCGGCGCAAAAAATTAAAACATATCTTATCACTTTACCCGCTTACGCTGAACGCCTAGCCACCTTGGACAGTTTAAATCACCAGTTGGCACTCATTGGACTGGATGCCACGCTCTATCAAGGTGTCCATGGCAAGGACATCTTTATTTACGAAGCCGCCTCGAAGGTGACCAACATCAAACATATCCTCTGGAAAAATACGACATATTTTTATGATACACGGGTCCGCTTGAATGGGCAGCCGATGACAAAAGGTGAATTCGGGTGCGCATGGAGTCATTTAAATCTACTCAGGCAGTTCGTGGCAGAGCCAGCGTCCGCCAATTATTATCTGATTTTGGAAGACGACGTCGAGCTGGTCAAGCCGGTGGGCGAATTAGAGGAACTCTTGCGAAATATTCCGGCGGACGCGGACATGTGCCACTTGGCCAAAAGCGATTGGTATCCGTTTGTGCGTACGCAGCCCGCGAATGCGTATTTTTATGAATGCGAAAAACGTTTTTTTAATAAAACAACAGCTTATGTGGTCTCATTAAAAGGGGCGCAAAAGATTTTGGATTATACACCGCATTCCATAAATGTGCCGGTGGATGACTTGTACAATATGATTTTTCGATTGACACCGGATTTTCGCTTCTATGTGCCAGCAACCTATTTTTTCCAAGAACAAGCGGCAGCGGTATCAACCATCCATGCGATTGATGCATAATGCCACCAGCGATGCTATGTCACCAGCGATGCTATGCTACCAGCGATGCTATGCGCGGGAAAAAGCCCAGTTCATTTAAGATACGCTCTTTCATTTGTTTGATTACCCCGATGCGCTGCGACCACCAATCTTCCGCAATGGCTTGCTGAATGATTTGTAAGGCGGCCGCGGGGTCGGTTAAGGGTAAACACACAAATGCTTTTTCGTCAAGATACTCTGCCAAATTCGGACACCCCCAATAAAAACAGAGAGATTCACATAAAATCGCTTCCCATATTTTTTCCGTCGCATAATTGGACTCTTGATTGTTTTCCACTGCTAAACAATATTTGTAGTTGGCATACACATTGTATTTATTCTCCTCTGGTACGACGCCCTTGTACGCTTGGAAACTGTGATAATTTTCTTTGCCCCAGACATCGATTAAGCCCGTGGTGTCGCAAAACCGGAGAAAAGTATTGCGCAATTGATGCCCTTCATCGAAATTCTTTTGACTACAGATGGCGGCTACTCTGTTTTGCTTGTCTACTGCGACGGGCTGGCTAGCAAAAGGGTAATCGATTTGCCACTGTACGTTATTTAAGTGGGTTTTGTGGGTAAAAACTTTGAAGAATTTCTGGGGGTCAGGAGTGGCCCAATCACCCCAAGTTTTCACCCCCCAATTTTTTGCTGGGTCGGCGACCCAGGGCTCCATCTGGAAGACAATGGTCTTTTCCGGCACGTAATGCGCGTTTAAGGGCGGCGAATTGATGATGACGTAATAATCAATTGCTCTATCCTCGTGGGTTAATTCGATATTTTTCCAGCGGTCATTGTACATGGTGGACCATTCCTGGCAGAGTTGTTCGGACGAACACCAGTTGCAGAGCATTTTTAAACGTACAGGCACAGGCGGAGCAGGCACCGAAGGAGCAGGCACAGCAGGCACGCTACTCTTCTTAATATACATTCCATCAATGGCCTTAAAGTATTGCGACGAAGTCAAGTTCTCAATTTTATTTTTGAAAAATCCCAGGGTATTGAAACCAACGCAGTTGGGGTCTTTTAAAGCCTTGGCCATGCACTCGCTCACCGAGCCCGGCTGAAAATAGATATCATGACCAATTTGGTCTAATTGAGGTGTAAACACAAACTGGTCTTCGACGGTCTCTGTGAAATCGAGGCTCTCGTAATTCGTTTGGATGTCGGTATCGATGGGATTCGCTTTATCTTCATACCATTGCGAGAATACAATAAAAGGTTGAATTTCGCACACATTTAAGCCGGCTACGATTTTTACCAAATAATCAATACCGTGTTTAATGCCATTGAGTTGAATATAATCCAGTAATTTCTGCGCACCCACTTTATTAATCGAATAGGAGTAAAAGCCGCCAATATACAAATTATTATTCAAGGGCTCAACTTTTATTATAGTCTCAGCTTTAAGCTCGGTGTCATAAATATGTTTAACTTCTTCTCTCTTTTTCGCATACATATGATAACCCAGAAATAAGACCTCCTGCTTTGCCAGCTCGGGTTTTAATTTTTCAAAATGTGTTTTAAATTGGCTTGTGTCTAAATTAATATCATCTTCATAAATAACATAGTACTCGTTCTTTGGGTCGGCGACCAGTTCGCGCCAGAGTTGCAAATGACTTAATGCGCACCCGATGACTCCTTTGCGGCTGCCAAAATCATTGCCTTGAAACAGTTTTTTCAGTTCATTGGTGGGCAGCAAGTTTTTCCCATCGACCGCCGCAAAGAAGACAAAATCCTTGATATGCGCGTCTTTAAACAATTTGCTTATGGCTAATTTTCGGTCCGTCCGGCGTTCTAAATTCATAACTTTTAACGGACTATTTTGGGCCTGGAACTGCGCTTCGTTATTCAGTTCATACGCATTTTTTACCTTGCCTGTATTGATTTCCGAGGTTAAGCGGCCGATATGTCGGTGCGTTATGCGGTCAAAAAACGCGGTTTTATAGCCTGCTTCATGCCATTTATCCGCATAATCACGCTCAAAGAATTGATTCACTGAATCGAAGTTCCCTAGTAGCAAAACGGCTTTGGTCAGCGTGATGGCTGGTCGAAAACTATAATGCGGCCAGTAATGCGAATTCATGTAATGCGTGATGGACTCGTGCGGTCGGTGGTCATGTAAAACGACATTTGGCACACCCGTGGGTAAATGCCCTTTCGAGTTGTAATGTTCTACTGTTTCCGCATAATTACGGTTAAAAACCAGCTGCTTGATATTCTCCTTATTGTTTGACAGTACCTCTGCGGCGGGTTTAATATAATGCTGTGGATGATAAAATAAGAAATCATCTTCCATATGAATCCAATAGGTAGGTTTTAATATGTGGAGTTTAGCCCAAATGATATTCATGCTCGTGCGGTGGCCTTTTTCGTCGGGTGTTTTCATATAATACTCCAGCCAAGGGTAGGTGGCTTTCATGTAATGCCGGTCTTCTTTCGATGAATTGTCATCCACGCAAAACCAATGGGTAACAAGGTCAATATCTAACCAATGATTTAAAATGGAATGCAAGGTTTCTTTAAAGAGGTCGAGCCGTTTACATGTGGTAAAGGTGATTAAGATTTTCTCTCTCGTCGTGGTGTTTGCACTGCTATATGTTGAAATACTTTTTTGAATATTTTTAATGACAGGTTTATTAAAGGCCGTGAGCTGGGTGCGATTTTGTTTAAACAATAGATTCCATACTTCAACCGCATTTTTATTCAATGCCAACTCATTGTATTTACAAAATAGCCCATCCAAAGCTTGGAAAAGTGTTAATGTCTCTTTTTCCTTTTCTATAATCTCGCGATAACACATCAAATTATTTAGCGTAACCGTCATTTCATTTAGGCCCATTAATTGATTGGTTAGTACTTGTTTACAGCACGCATAGCCAGCGGCTTTGTCCTGTATAAAATGGGCTGAAAGCGCATTGAAAAATTCGAGCCGGTCGTGGTATAAATGCATATTAATAAACAGTTTGTTTTCTGGTTTTCGATTGTAATTTTTGAATTTATGGTATAAAGCATTGACGAGAATATATTGGCCCGTCTGATAAAAATGTTCTACGGCTATAACCAGTCCTTCAATGCGTTCGCTGTCGTATTCCAGGGTTTTTAAGAAATAAGGCACCGCCAAATCCATTTTTGCTCGCCCTTTATAAATGCCGCCTATCTCCAAGGCCGAATAATATTTTTCCTGGTCCCAGTGATTCGGGATATCCAGGACTTTTTTATACCATTCTAGCGCCTGGTCGTGGTATTTTTCACCCGCATCTTTATAGCTCCGCGCACAATAAAAGGCATAACGCCCTGACATGCCTTTATCCGGCAGGGCCAATTCCACGTGGTACGCCTTCTCCAGAATAACCGCATCGTCGTAATATTTTGTCGGGTTCTGGCTGCGATTACCAGTGCGACCCGATTCGATGTGATAATCACCACCAACCGTCACATCCGCCCCAATCGGGTCTACGTTGGCCAAGAATTCATGTAAGACGCCTTTAAATTCCCAGCGCTTGTGGTTATTTATTAACAAGGGTCGCACATACTCAAACCCTTTTCCTATTTTTAGCATATAACGGTCGGCCAAATTGTTTCCGAAAGGCAATTTAAAATCGCCATGCATCACATCATCCGCGTCAAAAATAAGTAAATAGTCGGTTTTATCATAGGCACATTCCAGTGCTTTTGTCCGATTATAACCGAAATCTCTCCACTCGTGTGAAAATAATTCCCCCGGAATGCCTTTCTCTAAGAAAAAATCACGGATAAGTTGCTGGGTCTGGTCTGTGGACCCGGTATCCGAAATAACCCAATAATCAAAATCCATGTATTTGCACAGATTCGTCAAGGTTGCGACAATGACCTTGGCTTCATTTTTTACAATCATATTCAAGCAAAGCGTGGGTCGTTTTTTTTTGCCAACCGTTTCGGTTATAACCAGGTTCATTTTCTATATAATAGAAATAATACTTTAAATATTATTTCTAGCGAAATATACGCAAAGCTATGTGTATCAATACTCATTGTACGGCGCGGCGGCGGTATCCTCATATTCCATTTCAACCACAATCTCATCGCCAATTTTACAATCTTTATTCGTATATTTGTCTAAATAGCGATAAATACGGTTAATATCGAGTTTTGTGATATCGTAGGATTCAAACATGGTATATATTTCTTCGTCGGTATGCTTTAACCGCAAATTCAAGAAGAAAGAAAAAGTATCTTTTTTATCCAAGGAGAGTTTTTGGCATAAATCTTGAATAAAAATAGAATTATTGTATTCCGTGCTGTATTTCGTGAGTACCTTGGTGAAACGAATGTCCGGTTGCGCGGTTTTTGTGGCTATTTCATCGTGAAACAGTTTATTACACGAAAAGGTTTTAATCAGGGAACTCATCTCGTTAAATTGCCAAATCTGTTTTTGAAAAGTGATGCGGTCAATATAATCCGCAAAACATATGTTATCCAGAATTTTCGTATATAAAGCAATGGCTTTCGGTTTGGGTTCTTTGCCAATAATATCGATAATATTTTCATGCCATAGCAGACCCACAATCGTGCGGTCCGTATCATTCATTATATTTGTATGTTCCGCGATGGTATAGGTATTCATAAATAATTTCTGGGTTATTTCTTTGGTGTCTTCATTGTACGATTTCGGCTTAAAGATATTTTGAATTATTTCATTTTTCAAAATCGTATGATGTTTTTTATAAATATTATTAATCGAATTCAATTTTCGTAAGTCGCCTTGTAAATAATTAACCATGTTGGTTATGATACTGTCATCGAGCGACGGCATTGATAATTTTAAAATCGTTTGTATTTGCCCTTGGACCGGGCTTTTTAATTCAAATACATGACAGACTTTCATTAACTCTTTTATTTTTTTGTCGACATGATAACTGCTGATACAGATAATTGGACTAAAAGAGAGCTCTTCGAGTTTTTGTTTTTTTGTTTTTTTGGGGCGAATAATTTTGATAAGGGAATTAATACCGCCTTTATCGCCATTATTCATGCCGTCGATTTCGTCCATGACAATCGCGATGGGTTTGGATTTTTTTTGTAAGAGGCTCACGACACTTTTGTCGGACATATTATTTTTGGTTATGGTATCAATAATCATTTTATTTCTGATATCGCCCGCATCGTATTTAATAATATCGTAGTTAATCTCGCTCAATAAATTCATAACAAATTGGGTTTTCCCGCTGCCCGGGGCACCATAAATATAAATACCACGTTTAAAAGATAAATTGTATTTATTCCGCTCAAACTGCTGTAAAATATTTTTAATGGAATTTGAAACGGCTTCTCTATTTAAAATTGTGTTATAATTAATAGGTTGCATTTATAAACAATATATTAATCCTTTTATATTTAATTTTTCTTATAATTATACGGAGGTCGGGCAAGCATCTACATTGTCAGTAATACCATCCCATGTTAAATTACAAGAGGTAGCCCATGTATATTTATTACATAAGCCGTCTTGACCACTCCAGTTGGGTTTGGTAAAATCCATGGGAACATTACAGTTTGAATTGCCTAAACCCATACTATTCATGCAATTATTACCAGAGATATCCCAGTAATCCGGACAATTAGCAAGAGTCGGTGGGTAGGTCGAATTATATTTTGCGCGATAAAGCGCGATACCAATAAAACAAAGGGCTATAATTAAAATTATAATAGCGACAGTTGAAACGGTTTTTTGAAACATACTTATATATATTATAGCTTTTTATTATTCCCTTATAATATTGGTTCCCTTATAATATTGGTTCTCTTATAATATTAGTTCCCTTATAATATTGGTTCCCTTATAATAATTTTTCTATTCTTTTTATATATATGAACAGTAATGGTAGAGTTAATATCTTAGGACCCAATAGTGATGTTCGGTTTTCCATGAGTGATAAAATTCCCGTCAGTAGCACGAATTATTCCTGCCGCGAGGTTATGTCAGGGAATTGGTATGATACTGAATTATCAAACGCATTTTTTAGTGGCCGAAACATTCAAATACTGCAAAATGGTATTCGCGCCGGTGTCTACCAAAAGTCCAATCAACAATATGTGGTGGGTGAGCAAAATATGGACGAACTCCAAATTATTATGCGGGGGCTTTTCCTCCAATATGCTAAAAATCAGCCAACAAATATCGCGCAACAAATAAACGATTTAAATAAAATTGTCTTGGATTATGCGATTAATCAGGTATGGGGAGAAGCCGAGGGTTATATGAAATACAAGAGAGATGCGAGCACTTTAGTGGTGCCTTTGAATTTACCGATATTGTCTTATAGCAATGATAAACAACTCGAACTCAAGCCGTGGTTTTGAAAAAATTGAAAATAATTTAACTTTATGAATACACTTCACCGATGATGAATGCTGACGCTACAATGAATGCTGACGCTACAATGAATGCTGACGCTACAATGAGTGTTGACGCTACTGGACGTGTCCCACTTCACCTGTTAAAAAATGAAGCAATTGACCGATTAGATTCGGTTGTAAATGATATCCCGAAGTACAAAAAAAATTTAGAAAAATTAATGGTCGATTTTATAATCGACGATATGCTAAGGCTGATAAACATCATCGACCGCGACAAAGAATTCAAAACATCCAGATATTATCGCCGCTATAGTGTCTATTTTGACGAAATTGAAGATTTAATTCATACTTATTTTTAAAAAAATTGTGCTTTTACCGCAAATTTTTTAACAAAAAAATTGTGCTTTTACCGCAAATTTTTTAACAAAAAAATTGTGCTTTTACCGCAAATTTTTTAACAAAAAAATTGTGCTTTTACCGCAAATTTTTTAACAAAAAAATTGAAATACTTTAAACCATTTAAAGAGATAATAACTCAACAACTAATCAATATGGCTAAACCGGTTTTTAACTGGGCTTCCGTCGCAAAGGGCAAACCGCAATTAACCGTAGATGTGGAAGAGAAAGAGCGTCTGGCCAAGGCCGAACGGGAACGCTTGGCTTGGGAGGCGGCTGCGCCTTTGCGAATGCGCCAAGACGCCTCGGTGCGCGCGAAGACGAAGCAAGAGCAAGAACAGGCTTTGGCACGGCAAAAATATAAAGAAGAACACGACCGGAAATTTAGCAAGGAAAGTGGCTGGCTGATGGGGCAGTGGCCGACCACGCACGAAGTGCCCTACAACATGCGTTTAACTGTGCCCAAGCATGTGAATGAACGCGCACGGAATTGGGTCGAACGGGCATTAGCGAGTTGGTGGCCAGAGTGGGAAAAATGCGAAACGGTGGATACGCTGCGTGCGGCCTTTATCAATGCGTTTGTGCCTTTTGCGCTAGAGCATGGCAATTACAAGCGGGTCTACGATTTTGAGCATTGGGAAAGGCAGGAATGCAAAGAAGTAGACCGCACCCATGCGGAACGCTATGCCAATCTCGTGAAGTGGGTCAAGGCGACAGAAACCGACCAGCCCTATTGGAATCCACTCTGGGTTGCGTGTAAGAACATCACCTTTGAGAATTGCCTGTGGGCCATGAATGTGGAAGCCGGCACCTTTCGGGCTTTGGATAAACTCTGTCCCGAAGTGCCAATCACCGGTTTCTTACAAGTAGAAGGTCCAGTTGTCACTTGGCTCGCCGATTTCGCCAAATATATCCCTTACTTGCATGACCCGAAGCCGAAGAGCAAGCAAGCCATTGAAGCCCGAAGAGCAAGAGACGAAGAGCAAATTGACCGAATGTTGTTTGACGATTATTAGAAACGAATAAAAACCTTTTTTAATATATAAAATTGAATTACTTTTTATATAAAATAAACAGATAAAACAAAAAATGGCACTCATTACTCAAGAAAACGTGGCCGAACTCGTGCAAACTTATTTTGAACTGCGAAAGACACCGGAGACCGTGAAAGAGAAATGCCAGAAAATGCATATAGGCAGCAAGTTGCCGCTGAGCGACGTATATAACATCTTCTGGGCTATCCGGATTTTGACCGAACCGGGATATGATTTTGACGATATTGAATTCCATGTGAAAAAAAACCCCATCTTTGCCGAAATACCGACGGACGACAAGCATGCGGACGACAAGCATGCGGACGACAACAAGCCTAAGCAAGTGGGTCTTTTACGCCAAGCCATACGGGATTGCGCTATATTGAGCGGGAAAATAAAGATTGGTTCGTTGCTGGGTTCCAAATTGTAAATGTAAATAAATAAAAAAGTTTTTTATTTATCTAAAGCCAAATATTATATTTTAGTTCGATTTCCTTTGTTATCTTTAAGCTGGCAGGTAAAGCAATATAGATGCGTCCGCCACCGAGGGAAGCATGTCCGGTTGGGTATAATTTGGCTAGCTCATTTTCATCGATATTTGCGATATTAGAAATCCAATTGCGGCCAAGGTTCGGGTCCAGGTTCATTTCGATTAAGCGGGCTTTCGTATACATCTTTTTTAGTATTTACAAAACTATTTTTTTCAATTCAATTTTATTCTTACAAAAAATTGAAATACTTTTCTAAAAAAGAGTGAAGGTAATAACCGAACTGAATTTATAAAATGACCGCAACAATGAGCACCGCAAGCATGAGCACAGCAAGCATGAGCACCGCAAGCATAACCGCAAGCATGACAGCAGCAGCCGACAAGAGCATCGCCGCAATTAAAAGCACCTACAAGGGTATTGGGGGTATGTTCCTACCCGCCCACTTGGTTGGCTACATCGCCAGTTTTTGTAAAGCCACTTACGACATCTCCATCCTTGTGAACTTATACAAAGCCTTTGAAAGTATTGAGTACGAAGGTTACGAGGACCCCTTGTTTGGCTACAAAGACCTCATACAGCATTATATTGCGGCCTTGGCCATTCCGGAGGTCTATGGTGAAAACGAAAACGACCGCAGTTTAACCAAGCGTGAGATAATGTATGTGATTGATGTGGCCTACAATGAGACGGACGAAATCGTGTATGGCCTTGAGCCAAAAAATAGCCACATCAAATGGATTGATGACGAATTGGCAGATTGTTCGTATTTTGCCGACTACTTTGGCCTAGAAGGGCTGCGTTTCGGGTTTTGTGAGGCATTCGGTATGACGGTTTATAGACATATCCGCTTACTGGAAGAAGCCCTACGCACGAAGAGCCTAGGCTTGCTGACTTATATGGTTAATGAGGACTGGATTTATCCCACAATGTTGGCGTATATCTATTGCAAACACAACAACGCACGGTATGCGCCGGCAGAGGACTACTTGTCAAACAACGAGCTGTGGCTAGAACTCCTGCGTCGGAATGGTATGCTGAATATAATACTGGGATTAGCTATTGGCGGCATCCGCGAACACACGGTTTACAGTATGCCCGCCTTACACAATATCGTTCGACCGAATCTCGCCATGGTGAAACAAATCGTGCCGGCGTATATTCAGGCCAGCGCGCCAGTTGCCTATTTGTATCCCTATTCAACGCATCCGTATGACGCAGTGAATAATTACGAGTATTGGCAAGAGTGCTTTCAGCTGGAAGTCAGAGTGTATCAGTTAGGACAAACCGAAGCCGTTAAGACGTTTGTAGCGGAGGGGGATAGAGAGATTGGTGAGTATTTGCAGAGTTGCTTGTAATAAACGAATAAAAAAAAGAAAGGTCTCATCCTTTTTTAATTAAGCGTTTCTTTTGGCCGCTATTAAACTTTCTAATCTCATACGTGCATTCACATAGTCATTTGAAAGTTGTTCCTCATTCGGATTTATTTGTTCTTCTACGTCATCCGAATCCTGCTCCAAAAGCACCATGAGCATACCTTGTATTTTCTTATCCTTTAAAATATTGGGATTCTCTGACACATATTCATAGATATCTATCGTACTCTTAGTCAATCCAATATTTTCCGCTTTCTTGTATTTTTCTTTAATTAATTCCATGAGTTTTTCTTTTTTTTCAGATGACTTAGCCGATGATTTTTTTGAAGAAATCGCTGGGGCTCCGCCGTATCTATTTTTCTTATTGTGTTTCTTGGTGCGTTTCTTAGTGCGTCTAGTACTGCGTCTAGTACTGCGTATCGTTTTCGCCGGCATTATACAATAGCTATTTATTTAAAAAATTGAATTGCTTAAAGAGAAAAAATAAAAAAGAAAAAAATGGAAGCCTTTAAACCGCAAACAGCTGAAGAATGGGACGCACTGATGCAAACAACCACACAGCCTTATGTACAAGCGCTGATTATAGAAGCCCGAGCAAAGGAAACCCCTTTCTACAACCCACCACTAAATGAAGTATGGGGTACCCCTTTAGAAGATGAGGGGATTATATGGGGAAATTACCTAGAGAATACGGAGTCGCTTGCTGATGGAGTTGTTTGGACAGCAAACGATGTATCCTCAGATGAAGAGGATACTTACGCAGACACCCAACTAGAGGACATGCAAGACCAAGATGAAAAGGGGGACCCCCTTGAGCAAGGCCCGACTGAAGCTGACGAAGACTATTTTGACCGCTTGGCTTCCCTTTATGACGAAAGTAAACGCGGCAAGCAAGACCCAAATATTGAATATGCGTTTGACCATGTTATGGAACGGAATTTACATCGAACGTATTTTCAGCGTTTGGACCAATTGACTGCGAATGGTTACCGAATGCAGTTATATAAGTGAAACAATACATAAGTGAAACAATACATAAGTGAAACAATACATAAGTGAAACAATACATAAGTGAAACAATACACCAATTGAAAGTCATATTTTATTTTCCCTCTTTTTTTAATGTTATTTCAAAAAATTGAAATACTTTTTCATAAATAGATGAAGGCAACCCGCCGAAAAAGTTAAACTCGTATAAAATGAGTCAAGCCGTTGTTGTGCAAGCCGTTAAAAAGATTAAGTTAAAGTTAAAGCCGCACCAATTGGCACTTGTAAAGCAGGCGCATGCCGTTGTGGTGCCTGCCGTTGTGGTGCCTGCCGTTGTGTTGCCTGCCGTTGTGTTGCCTGCCGTTGATGCGCCAGCCGTTGATGCGCCAGCCGTTGATGCGCCTGCCGATATTAAAAAAATTAAGGTAAAGTCAAACAAGTTGGCCCATGTGAAAAAGCCAGTAGTTGAAGCGCCGATACAAACAAGTATCTGGATGAGTGTGGCCCGACTCCCAAAAGAGAAGCCCTTGGCTATTGTTTGGGAAGGCGTCGAGGACATCTCAGATGATGAAGATACACCGCAAGCCGCCGGCAAAAGATTATCCACCTTGAAAGCAACCCGAGACCAAATCCAGCGCCGAGCCTATAAAGCCAAAGTGGCCGAATTGCAAAACGCCGGGTTGTTCCTCAATTGGGAAAAAAAGGTCCATAAAACGCACTCAAACTATTCGTACGATGTGCAGAGCACAGCCATACACCCAATAAACAAATATTAGATAGAGAAAAAAAAGAAAGGTCTTACCCTTTTTTATTTATGTTTTTCCTTAGCACGTTGGCTCTCTGCATAAGTTGGCGGCGAATAAGTGGGTGGCGCATGATAAGTGGGTGGAATTTGACTTAACCGCTTTTGCGCTCGCATTTTTTCCATTTGTTTTTCAAACCGTTCCTTTTCCTCATCCATATAGTATAAAAAAGGTATATCTTTATACTATTAACATCTCTACTTCTTTTTCATCATAACTTTGGGTTTTTTTATCGGCTCACTCGCCACTGCGTTTGCCAGCGTCTTGACATATTCCGCCCTAAGGATGGCCAGCTCATTGAGCCACAACTGCGTTTCCGTCGTGCCTTTCAAAGCGAGTAATTCCGCATTCTTCCGGTCGCGTTCTTGCATAATTTTATTGACATTTTCTTCTGTCACGCTATCCATCGGCAAGCGCACCAGATACTTGTAATCTTCGTCGTCATCTACCACGTGATAGTTGCGCGCTTTTAGAATGGCAGACACTTCGGCCGTTTTCTTTTTGCGGAGGTCTAAGGTATCTTCCAACAACTCACTAATGAAGCGTGCTTTATTCGACAAGATACAGGATTCTTTTTCTAAGGCCACGACTTGGTACGCTTTGCGTTTTACATAATAGTCCAGCCGGACTTGCATATAGCGGTCGACCAAATCTTCCACTTTTTCACATTTGACGAGTTTCTCTTTTTCGTCAAAGACGTGCATATTCGTGGTCGAGCGGGTCGTATATAATTTTAATAATTTTTCGAGCGCCGTACAGCCTTCGTGGTCCGCTGGTTCCGTTTTTAACTCGCCAATGACACCCGGCGCAAAGGTTATGGTAATATCCACTGTTGTATCCGTGCTCATATCGAGATAATCTTTCACTTGTTGTGTGGTGGATTTTTTGGTTTTCTTCTTTTTGTCGGTTGCTGCTGCTGTTTCGGTCTTGACATCAATCAATTCTTCGATGTATTTCTTATAATCATCTGTCCAGCTACCAATCGGTAGTTCGGTTATGCGCACTTGCTTGTCCGAGAGAATCTGATAGACCCCTTTAATCAAGTACTTTGTGGTGCTATCACCGAGCGGGCTAATCTGCCCTTTAAAGCCAGTGTAATAAGGCATTAAAGGGGTTAATTCATTCTCGCCATTTAAGCGCTGTTGAACATAATCCATAACACTCAACGGATTATAATTCATAATGTCCGTACTGAAGCCCGTGCCGATACCTTTGCCACCATTCACCAGTTGCATCGGAATAATTGGTACATAAAACATTGGCTCGACCGGTGTTCCATCGTCATCGAGATAGATAAGCACTTGGTCATCCGCCTCCGGATAAATAAGCCGTGTTAATTTATTCAGTTGCGTACAAATATACCTTTCCGAGGCCGCATCATCGCCGCCCTGGAGCCGTGTGCCAAACTGCCCATTGGGTTCGAGCAGATTTATATTGTTCGAACCGACGAAATTCTGCGCCATATTAATAATCGCCCCATACAAGCTCTGTTCACCATGGTGGTAGCGACTCTTTTCTGAGACCGAGCCACCCAATTGCGCGACCTTGATTTCATTCGTCAGTCGTCGCTCCAAACAGGTAAAGAGGATTTTCCGTTGACTGGTTTTTAAACCATCAATGCCATTGGGAATCGAGCGTTCGCAGTCATATTTCGAGAAATGTATCATCTCTTGACTGATGAATTCCTCATACGGCACTTCTGCTTTATTGGTGTTTAAATAGAGGGAGCGGTCGTAATTTTCTAACCACTCTTTGCGGTCGCTCGCGCGTTTTTTATTAAACACTTTATCAATCGCATCGCGGCTCTGTTCGCCCGTGCTCACGAAATTGACGATTTTTTTATTGGCAAAATATTCTTTGAATTCTTTGCCTGTGCTCGTACCTAACCCTTTGTAATATTTAAAGGTCCAGCCTCGCAGCGTAGCGGTGGTTTGTGCTTCTTTCCATTCAGCGTACTCACCGTCATTGTAGAAGAGCTTTTCCTGTGTACCTTTTTTAGCTTTGATAATAGGTGTATTCATAAACCCGATAAATCCAGGTATCTCGAGCAACGAGGCCCATTCCGAGTCAAAGAGATTGATACAGAGGCCTTTGATATGACTGCCGTCTAAATCTTGGTCAGTCATAAACATAACCTTCCCATAACGCAGGGATTTTTTCGCTTCTTCTTTTGTGTATTTTTTACCGGCTTCCAGCCCCACAATTTGCTTGATTTCATGTATTTCTTTCACTTCCGAAATGCGCTTGGGTAATTCACCGCGCACATTAAAGAGCTTACCACGCAAAGGGTAAACGCCAATCGTATTCCGGTCGGTGGTTGAGAGCCCGCTCATAATACCAGCCTTGGCCGAATCCCCTTCACACAGAATAAGAATACATTTATCACTCTGTGGTCCACCCGCATCATTGGCATCGACCAGCTTGGGAATGCCGCGCACCGATTTACTTTTGATGCCATCTTTGGTTTTGATTGTTTTCGCCGTTTTCACATCCGTTAAGGCACAGGCCGCGTCCATGATACCGAGTTTGGCCGCTTTTTCAATGAACTTGTCGCTGATTTCGCACGTCGAGCCAAAACTCGCGACAGGTGTATTCATGTAATCCTTGGTTTGGCTGTCAAAGGCCGGATTTTCAATGATACAACGCACGAAGAGGAAGATTTGTTCCTTGATGGTATTGGGTTTCACCTCAATCTTTTTCTTCAGCTTGATGAATGCGGTCATTTTCCGGACAAACTGATTTAAGATGTAGTCGATATGTTTGCCGCCTTTCCCGGTGAAAATTCCATTCACAAACGAGACTTGGGTAAATTCTTCTTTGGGCGCCAGGCAGATGACGTACTCCCAGCGCTCATTGGCTTCTTCATGTACCCGACTGGTGACCGCTTTATCCCCGACATATAAATCCACATACTGGAGGAAATTCTTTATCGGCACGAGTTCGCTGTTGTATTTGACCTTGACGGTTTTATCTGTTACAGCCGCCAAATCAAAGACCCGGCGTTTTAAGAGGGCCAACATATCGGGCGTGAGGCCGGGTAAGCCCATGCGCTTGTAGTCCGGTTTGAAGGAAATGAGTGTATAGGGCTTTTTCGCGCATTTAGACACTGTGGCGGGTTTGATGACATTTAAATTATCCGCAAATTCTTGGACATATTTTAACCCCCGGTTATAATCTATCGTTTCAACTTTTGCCCAACTCGACCAAATAAATGCGAGCTTAATACCGAACCCGTTTTTCCCGCCGGTGGTTTTTTTGGCTTCTTTGTCATAGTTGGTGGACGTGCGGAGATGGGCAAAGATAAGCTCGGGAATCCAGATATTTTCATCGGGGTGTTTAGCCACATCAATACCGTTACCGTTATTATAGATGGTTATGGTACCGTCCTTTTCGTTAATCGTGATATCAATCTCGGTTACCGGCAAAGCTACATGACCTTCTTTCTGTGCCTGCTCTGCTTGTGCCTGCTGCATCCGCACTACATGGTCCCGCGCATTGACGATGGCCTCATCTACGATTTTATAGAGACCAGGTACAATCGCAATTTGTTTAGCTACAATGCTAGTACCTGCTGCGCTTGTGTCTGCTGCGCTTGTATCTGCTGCGCTTGTACCCGCTGCGCTTGCGCTCGCCATGACAAATGTATCATAATCTGTCAGCGTCATGGAGCCAGTATACGTGTCTGGTGTATCCAAGACATGTTGTTTATCGGTTTTCTTTTGATATTTCTGTGCCAATTCTTGGTCGACAGTCTTGGACGAATTCTTGGAAGTAGCCATTTTGTATAGTTTAATTAAACGATATGTGTAAACCCTTTTTCAATTTTTTAATAAAAGAATTATATATGGCTTTTGATTTTAGTGCGAATTTTTTTTATACAGGCGCCACGCAATATTGGCCAAAACCGCTCGGTCTAACCTCGGTCTATTTTATAACCCAAGGAGGTGGGGGCGGCGGCAGTGTGGCGAGTGGCGGTGGCGGGGCCTATGTCTTTACCAATTATCGGTTTTTAAATGCCGATATCAGTTATAATGTCGCAATTAATGTGGGCAGTGGAGGCGGCGCGCCACCCAGCCAAACCGGTGGGCAGAGTGTCGGTGGGCAAAATTTTAGTGGGCATTATCTCAGCAACGGCGGACCCGGTACGACTTTATACGGTTTACAAAGTGGCGGCGGCGGTGGCATGTCCAGTGTTTTTTATATGGACCCCGTATCCCGTGTGAAAATTATTAAAATTATTGCGGGCGGCGGGGGTGGGTCAGGGAATAGTAGCGGCACCACCGGTGGGAATGGTGGGGCGGCCGGGCTCACTGGGAGTGGCCTGGGTGGCGGGGAAGGCGGCAATACGATGGGCCAGGGCGATGCGGGGCTGGGTGGGATTGCCGGCGGCGTCAATGGCTATAATTATGTCGATAGCAGTTTAAATACCCTTTATACATTTCAAGGCGGAGGCGGTGGCAATGGCGGAACTTTTGCCGGAGGTGGAGGTGGGGCCGGGTTTGGTGGCGGAGCGGGTGGACGGCAGGGTGGTGGTGGGGGAGGCGGTAGTTATGCTTCTTACGGCACCCAAAACGTCTTTGTGCCTGGCGCGGGTGGGGCTGGTGGTGGGCCTGGGCTTGCGGGCGCAAACGGGCGTGTCCGCGTTTTATGGAATTCGCAGCCCCCGATTATTCCTCCCCCCATCGTCAAAATGTTCATGTTGAATGCGCAGCATACTAGTAAAAGTATTTATTACGCACCAACGCTACTGCCAAACCGCGTCTTAACTTATGCGGCGCCCGGCGAAACTTTTCCCAATTCCGCGGTTATTGGAGCCGACAAAGAAATCTATATTGTATCGGGTGCGGGCGTGTTATATGCGCTTAATCACGACTTTAGTTTTCGCTGGAAATATACCCTACCGAATCATATTTTTTTCGGTACCCCGGTCATTACCGCCAACAACACCCTCTATATTGCGGCCAAAACAACCACCCCACCCAACTATTTGTTTGCCGTTATTGATACCGGGGTCGGCACAGCTATTACAGGAGCCATAAAATGGCAATTTCCACTCGACGGCAATTCGTCTGTGTCGCCTCTTATCGATTTAAGTGGTGTCGTTTATATTGGCACGGATAACGGTTCGATTTATGCTATCAGTGATGGTTCTTCTGCCGGCTTACCGGTCTGGCCGACACCGTATAACACAGGAAACGTAAATGATGCGATAACTGGTACCGTTTTTGATGCTGGATATGGTCGCATATGCTTTACGACAACCAATACGCTAACCCAAGCTTCCACTATTTCTGTTATTGATTTATCACTAAACAATGTCGGTATTCCTCTAACGAAGTGGGCGCAGGCGCCGCTCAATGCAAATGAGATTTACAATTCGCCTTCGGTTGCGCCGCCTTTGGTTGCGCCGCCTTTGGCTGGTAGCGCCGGCACGATTTATGTCAGTACGAATCGCCGCGACAATGCCACTGGCACTATTTACGCCTACGATATTAGTAGTAGTCTGGTGAATTGGCCACCGCTCACGATACTTGATGCGAGTTTATCTGCTATTGCTGTCAATACCAACAAGCAGATTTATCTGACATCCCAGCGGGCCTTAAATATCGTGGATAGTTCCGCTGGCACCTTAGACTGGGTTTATCCCATCAATGCGGCAGGTCTCACCACCGCAACAAATTCGATTCCGCTGATAGATGCGAGCAGTAATGTTTATTTTGGGAGCTGCGATAGTAATATGTATTCCATTAATGCGCCAACCCGCACTTTCAATTGGAAATATCTTGCGGGCGGAGCAATTACAGGCATGCCGATTGTTGACGATACGGTGAATATTTATTTCGGCGCCGCCAACGGCACGCTCTATGATTTGAGCGGCAATGGACCCAGTGTGCCACCGACCACGGCACTTGCGCCCATGTACATGTTAAACCCGCAACACACCGGTTTAAATAGTACCTTGCGTGGTCCGGCACAAGCGCCATCGATAACTTGGCAAAAGCCTTTCGTCTCCGGCAATTTATTTGTGTCGCCTTCCATCGCCATTGCCGCCAACGGCAACCTTTATCTCGGTTCCAATGACGCCAAGGTTTATGCGTTCGATACCGCCGGCAACACTCTACCCGGCTGGCCAGTGCCAATACCGATGCAATTAAACGACAATTTGTTAACTTCACCCAAGTCTCTCTATACGACACCTGTTATTGCGCCAGATGGCACGCTTTATCTCGGGTCTAACGAAGGCTTTCTCTATGCGTTAACACCCAGTGGCACCATCAAATGGTCCTACCGTGCCAATTATCCCTTACAATCCTCGCCGATGCTCGATACCAGTGGCAGTATTTATTTCGGCGCCGGCACACAGGTTTTTGCGGTTGGCGATGCGGGCGACCGCGCGTATGCCAAATGGTTGACTCCTTTTACGACACAGGGCAATGTCAATTCGTCGCCGGCCTTGGGGCAAAATGGTTTTCTGTATTTTGGGTCGGACGATGGCTATCTGTACGCGGTCGATAGGTTCACTGGGCTTGAAAAGTGGCGTTTTAATTTGAGTTTACCCGACAGTAGGGTCCATCCGATTTATACCTCGGCCACAGTGGATGCTTCAAACAACGTCATCATTGGGAACGGGTCCTATATGGATGGCTCTTTGAATTATATCAACGGGATAACCGGTGCGCCGATTTGGCAAACTTCCTATGACGCGCATATCGGACCTTTTTACAATACTGTGGCAGTCAAAGGCGATACCATTTATTTAAGTACCATTGCGTATGTCTATGCGATTGACCGGCGAACAGGCCAGCAGAAATATAAATACTTTTCGGAAGCTTACTATTATACTTCGCCGGTAATTGACGCGAGTGGTGTTATTTATGTAGGGTCGATTACGACGATACAAAGCTCTCCAGTAAATCAAGGCATCTTGCATGCGTTGACGGACACAGGCAGTGCCTTAATTAGCAGCTGGTCTTATCCGGTGGATAACGGCACGGGTCGTTTAGCGCCGCCAGTGCTTGGTGCCAATCGCACGTTGTATGTGAGTTCGACGGCGAATAAAATTTATGCGATTGGATAAAATTTATGGGATTGAATAAAATTTATAGGAGATATATAAAATGTCCACCCCAACCAAAGGTATTATTTGCAAATGTCCACCCTTGGTGCTTTTCAAGAAAAATCAGTCCTTTGGTGGAGATATGAACAACTCTAGCATAACAAATGCGCTGCGTTATTCGGAAATTGTGCGAGGGCAAGGCGGCCAAGGCAATACGAGTTTTATATCTAATACACTCAACGCGTTTGGTTATTATAGCGGCGGTCCCGGCGGCAGTGGCGCGCCGCCCCGAAATACTTTTTAAAAAATATATTTTCCTTTTAAAAAGTATATTTTCTCACGTAGATATATAATATGGTAAAAAAACACATGAAAGCTGCTGACGGTTTCTACCACATTCATGGCCACAAATACGAGATGTTGGAAGGGTCGCGCGCGCAAGTTTGGCATGGCACTGCTCACCAAACCTCGGGATGTTTATGTAAAAGTGATTTAATAATGAACAAAAACGGCCGCATTGTGTCAAAACGCAAACACGCGACGGCGAAAAGAGAGAAACGTTTAGTAAAAGCTGGGTTTTTAACCAAGAAAGGTCAGTTCGGCTTTATTAAGAAAACGCATACGCGCCGACACCGTAAAAGCTCTAAGGCTTAAATATAAAAGCTCTAAGGCTTAAGCTTCATATTTAAAATATATTTACTTTCCTTAATGACTACTTCCGGATAAAAATGTTGTATCAATTCCAACAGCAACGCCTCGCTACTATTTTTGTTATTAAAGCGTATCAAAACTTCGGCGAGGTCTAATTCGTCCGCGACATCCACTTCCGTGCATTCCACCACGGTGTTTTCCCAAAATTTGAGAAATTGGGCGACCAGCGGTAAGTGTATACTTGTTATCCCCAAAAAACACTCATTGACTTCATCATAGTTCAGTTTATTTTTTAATAGCGTTTTTAACGCTTCATAAAAAATGATATTCGGAATCGCTAACTCTTCCAAGAATTTCTTCCACAGAAAGATAATATTTTTAACATCAATAGTCGAAGAGGCGCAAAGCGTTAAGGATTTACCGATAAACGTATCAACAATACTTTCTGGTGTATTTTTGGTCAGAAACAAGGCGTGGTCGACTAACCGTACTTCATTACAGGTCAATAAAAAATTATCGACATTACTATAACGCGTCGCATAATGCGTAGCAACACAGAGAAAATCCAGCATATGTTTACTGAGCAAAGGAGGAACCGTTATTTTTTTCTTGCCATCGGCAATGGCCAAGAGCCGACAATTCTGGTAATGGTGGTCATAGTATTTGAATTTACAATTGGAAAATATATTGGCAAACCCGAAATAGGTATAGCATTGATTTCCAATCTCTCGAATAATTTCTTTCAAGGCCGGTTTAAGAATGTAAATGGTCGAGGTGGGTGCCGCCATACATTCGCCGAGCATCGTCAAAAAATATTTCGCATAGTTGCGTGTCGGGAAAATAGCAGGACACAATGTATTGATAACAAACTGTATTGTAGCGGCTTCGGGAATGGCATTTAATGGGGAGCGTTCTTTAATCCGTTTTATGATATTTTTATTTACTTTATGTTTCCACTCACGCAAACATTTCTCGGAGGATATAGTGCTGAGAATTTGATGCTGTATGTCATCTTCACTGTGTATGACGAAATGTAGGCCATCGTAATGAAGGAAAAGTTCGGTTTGTGAACTGTAAAAATAGTTGTTTTTTTCGAAAAAACGCAAGGTGAACTCGTCGCGATTGGCACTTAATTGAATGCGTCGCTCTTCGCGCTGTTTTTGCAGTTCTATAGCATTTTCTAAAGCTGTGGGTAATAAATGTTCCAGATAATTCATGAGCCGCCCAAACACATAAGCATTGTTGTTGTATTTTTCAATCATTTTGTCCAAATTAGCGTGCATGGTTTTTTCTGGATTCATGGTTTTTTCTGGATTCATAATGATATCATCCCGGGTTGTCTTTATATTATAAATGTTTCAATAAATATTGCCAAGAGCATGGGGAAACGCCAACAGCTAACATTTCGGTAAGATTTCTGATAGATGGCTTCAACCAACATATAAAAACTAATAAGTACAGTCATTGCGAGAAAGAATTGTAAAATATGCATTAAGGTCATTTTGTTTATAAATTCCATTTTTATATAGTAATATAATATATTATGGTGCGTAAAAGTATGGTGCGTAAAAGTATGGCGCGTAAATATACTAAGAGACGCAAGTCGAAGAAATATTACACCCGCAAATATAAGGGTGGTCTATCGTCGGTTCGTCGAATGCATAAAAAATCATCGAACGAAAAATATGGGTTTCCGTCGGAGAGTAAACACACAGTAAAAAAATCATCGGGGCCAATGGGGTTTCAATTGGAGAGAAAACACACGGTAAGATGTAATCGAAATGACCCTGATTATTATAAGTGTATTGAAGAAAAACGCGAAGAAGCTCCGCTAGAAGTCCACGCGCGAAGAGCATTAGCCAAAGCATACCCCGAAAGATTTGAACAACTGGTTAAAAGAGAAGAAAAAGCATTACGGATTGACCCAAATAGCCCAATAGGGCCAGGAAAACAGGCCCGAGATTATTATTTCAGGAAATTAAATTAAATACGCACAAGGTTTAAAGATTTTCCCTTAATCATATTTATAATGTCAAAAAACATCTTAACCATTCAAACTGTACAAATTGCGCCCTTTAGGACGCTTATGACAGCTCTAAAGGATATCCTCTTGGAAACCAATATAACCTTTACGAAAGAAGGCATTAAAATTATAAATATGGATAAATCGCACACGATTCTGGCCCATCTCTCTTTAGAAGCACAGAACTTTGAATTGTATGAATGTAAACTCGATAAAATCATTATCGGGGTGAATATGTTTCACCTCTTTAAGCTCATCAACACCATTGACAATGACGATACCTTAACGATTTACATTGAAGAAGCCGATTACATGGACGGTATTGTCCAATTTCTCGGCTTGAAATTTGAAAATGGAGAGATTAAACAACACAAAATCCAGAAACTCCGTTTAATCGAGCCGGACAACGAAGAGCTCGATGTGCCTGATGTGAAATTCTCGTCGGTCATCAATTTGCCGTCGGCGGATTTCCAGAAAATAATTCGCGATTTATCCTGTATTTCGGATAAAATAGAGATTAAATCGGTGGCGACAGCGGAGGGGGCTGAACTAATTTTTAAATGCACGGGTGGGTTCGCGCATGCAGAAATCCGGCGCGCGGAGTCCGATGGCAATATGGAGTTTATTCAAAAGCAAGACATCAGTAAAATTATTCAAGGTGAATTTTCCTTGAAGAATTTGGGTTATTTTATTAAATGTACGAACTTGTGTAATCAGATTGAGATGTATTTGGAGAACGATTTGCCGCTCATAGTGAAATACAATGTGGCGAGCTTGGGAGTCATTAAATTGGCACTGGCGAGCTTGCCCTCCTCCTAGTAGGGGGCGCTGCCCCCTAGAACCCCTGGGGGGACACCCCCCGTAGCGCTAGGGTATAAGCTAGGGGCGGAACTAGGTTGGGTGCTAGGTATATAAATTGATATAAAAAATATATTAATTTATCCTCGATGGGGGGGTGTAGGGGGTTTCCCCCTATATATATTAATTTATCCTCGATGTGCTGCTTCGCTTACCCTCGATGGGGGGTTTCCCCTAGGTATATAAATTAATATAAAAAATATATTAATTTACCCTCGATTGCTGATTCGCGTACCCTCGATTGCTGATTCGCGTACCCTCGATGGGGGGTTGTAGGGGGTTTCCCCCTAGTCGGCTATATGCGTCTTAAACAAACAGCCTTGACTGCTTATACCTAGATTATCCGCAATAACTGCTGGATTTTGATAATTGCAATTGGCCAACCAAATTTTTACAATACAGAAATTCTTTTTGGGCGAAATGGTTATCCCGTTAATACATGGCCGTACATTCAGATTTTCCGTTAAACTCTCTCCTACCAAACTATATGATAAACTTTTCCAGATTGAACTCACACTTTTATTATTGATTTTGTATGAGAAACATCCGCCCTTCTTATTTTTGGGGTCTTCCCACATCGGCTTAATTCCATCACGCATAATAAACAGCATGCAGTTGGTAATCATTTCATCCGGAATTGTTTCAAGCAGCATTATAATCGCATGTACCGAATTAAAGGTTAAAATGCGAATATAACTATCAAAGGTCCAATTTGTATCATGTGGCAAATGCGCCCATAATGTCCATTTATCATATAATTTGTATTCGGTAGGAGCTGGACCCGTCGAACTTGTGCCCGCTGAACTTGCATTTGGGTCCATTTTATTTATTATGGAATTATCCATATATACTTAATATATATCAATTTTTTTTATATCATTTATTGATATATATTATCGCTTAGATTAACAATATCATAACTATTTTTTCTAATTAAAAGATAGCAGTAATCGGGCAAAGTAATATAATTCATATTATGGTCTATAAAGGTTATTATATACCTATCTTCATCATCCAGTATGACATTACAATACATATTTAAATACCATTTCATAAATTTACGGTCGAACAAGACATTGCCGTTTATTATATATTGGTTTCGTCCTAAATCGATATTGTAGGTCTCCTTCGTCAAAACCTTCATTTCTATCATATTTAATTCAAAACATTTCAAGGAATTGTATTCCACGCTCATAATATCATTTATATTTTCATAGCGTAAAACATACGTGTCGTATTTCTCATAATTATCCTTTTTTACGATTGGTATTTCACAGAGAATAAAATCATAATTTATGTTGGTTTTATTTTTATATTTTACAAATTCATCAAAAGAAAAAGTGGTTATTTCATTGCCGTCGCAAATGAATTTAATCATTGTTTTTGGTGGTTGTTTTGCGACTAGAGGGGGTATTCTATTGTAAATTTGCGTTGCCGCTATTTCCACTTTCGTACAGAGTTCCATCGCACTCCATCCAATTTTCATCATGGTTGTTTTTATTTTACCTGGATATACATACTCTATAACCGAGTTTAAAACAAATAGTGTTGGTGCTATGAGTACAACTGTCCAAAACATGATTTATATTTATATATAAATTATTTTTAAATTAAAATCAAAATCAAAAGAATATCGCGAAAGAATTCACAAATTTTCCCACTTGGTCGCCTACTTCGTCGTCAGCGTCTATTTTGTAGATAGCGCCATCAACTAGATTCGAGGTATAAAAATTACCATGACCAGGTATTTTTGTTATGGAGACTTCTTCCTCAAGGGGGTCCCCCCCTTCAACCCCCGTTTGTAAAGGTGGTGTTTCTAGTGTTAGGGGCTGTGCCCCTACGACCCCCTCTTCTTCAGCTTCTTCCTCCTCCTCCTCAGCCTCCTCCTCAGCCTCCTCCTCAGCCTCCTCCTCTTCCTCTTCCTCCTCTTCCTCCTCTTCTTCCTCCTCTTCTAGGGGCTGTGCCCCTACGACCCCCTCTTCTTCAGCTTCCTCTTCCTCCTCTTCTTCCTCTTCTTCTTCCTCCTCCTCTTCCTCCTCTTCTTCAGCTTCTTCTTCCGCTTCTTCTTCCTCTTCCACTTCTGTTGCTACTTCCTCTTCCTCTTCTTCAGCTTCCTCCTCTTCTTCAGCTTCCTCCTCTTCTTCTGTTGCCGCTTCTTCCTTGACTATACGGTCATTTCCCACTTGAATGTTAACCATATCATCCGTTAAACTTATCGCGCGGTATAATTCACTTTCTAAAATTACATTAGGTGGACTAACTGATTCGACAATTTCCAGTTTAATTATATTAGTCAAGGTGCTTGGCTCTGCTGCGCTTGGCGGCTCTGCGGTGCTTGGCGGCTCTGCGGTGCTTGTCGGCTCTGCTGTGCTTGTCTTCTCTCCCAATTCTCGCTTCAACTCTTCATTTTCTTTTTCCAATCTTTGAAAAGCCGGCATTTGGCGCAGTACTGTTTCTATTAGTTTAATATTTTCATTATTACATTTCATTCTTTCAAAATGTGGTAATAAATGTTTTTCAACGACCGAATTAATTTCACTTTTAATGGCATTCAACAATTCTGATAAATCGTTCATTTTCCTTTCGGTTGGTTATACTATTTAATATAAAGTTCGTTTAATATGATTTAGAAAATACTTTATTTTAGTTATATAATGAGTCTTATAAGTGATAAAAACGATAAGGTCGATATGATTATGCGGCAAACTGATTATGACCACGCAACCGCCACGGAGAAATTAGTCGAACACAATGACGACGTGATGCAAGTGATTCGCGCATATTTAAGCGCAGGGAAAATCGCAGCTACTACCGCAAAATTGTCCACCAACCAACAAATATACAAAGAAATCCGCGGCATGATGGATGATGCGGCCAGAACTTATTTGGCAAAGCGAGCGAGTGAGGAAACGCCATAAAAGTATTTTAAAAAAAATTGAAATGCTTTTTCACTAATTTATATTAAATAACTACCAACAAACCGAAGTATCAAGTGAATTTAAAAATGATGTCGACACTCCGCGTCCGCAAGAACCTGCTCGGTTCAATACAACCCCAGAGCATAAACAAGCAAATCAGAGACTTGCTTAACCCGGAATATTTTAATAAAATCAATCTACGCCCTCGCTACCAGCGTGACATTAAGTGGACCGTAGACGCAATGTGTGATTTTATCGGAACCGTGATGAACAATCGGTTAGTCCCCGGCGTTATTATGTATGAACTACATCCCGAAGACAATCCCGAATATCAAGGTAAGTATGATACGGAAGCCGTCGATGGGAAACATCGGCTATTTACGTTAAACGCATTCAAATCAAGTTCCTTGCAGAAATTGCCGAATAAAAAGAAAAAATTTATAGTTCACTGGCGTTACGTTGAACAAGACGAAAATGGCTACAACCACATACAACGTGTGTTTTATCAAGATACACCAGAGGTTCGAAACTGGTATCGAGACACAAACCTTGAAGGCGTCCCATTCTTCTTAACACAAGAAGAAAAAAATGCATTTGATAAATTTACGATAAATATTACAAATATACCTTCCAAACTCTCAATGGAACAGCGTAGTCAAATCTTCTTGGATTTACAAAAAGGAGCACCTGTTCGCAACTCAGACTACTTAAAAAACATGCTTTCTTGTAAACTCGTTGCGGAATTTAATGAAAACTGTTATGACGAGAAGATGACCGTAGTCTTGGAGCATTGCACCAATAAAGGTACAAACTATTGGGTTCAATGGGCAGCACGCTTATTCTTGTTGTACAGAGAATCAAAGAAAGATAACGCTGACCCCGCAAAAATGTTCATAGAGAAAGACACCCCAATAAAACAGGCTATATTAAATAACCATGACGAGTTTAATAAGTCCCTGACAACCGAAGAGTTTGATGGATTTGATGACAAGATTGGCGGCGTCTTCATCGGCTTTTTACAAAATCAGGCGGAAGGCATTGAGTTTAATCGTACTCAAATGAATGCTTTGTTTTACCACCTCTGCCGCAACGAAGTGGATATGGATGTTCTTACCACCCATATGCCATTATTTGCCAAAGACGGAGTAAAATACAAAAGTATATGGGAGTCTACCGAGCCGGAAACACGCAAGTCTTATTTCAATGCGTGTCTTATGCAGTTGGAAGATATGACATATCCAGCAAGACCAATTGATTCCAGACCAATAACCAAGAAATTGCGAAAACAGGTGTTTGATAAGGCCATTGTGAGCTGCGCATGTGATACATGCGTAAGCAAAATAACCTTGGACACGTTTGAAGCCGGCCATATTATAGCACGAGCACGAGGCGGTCCAACGGAGTTAGATAACCTTATACCTCTTTGTATGCGTTGCAACCGAGAGATGGGTACACTACACCCAGATGACTATAAGAAAAAACGATTATATAATAAATTTTGAAAAATGCATGATGAATAAACGATTTAAAAAGAAAAAATAAAAACGGCATTCGTGTCCTTTTTTATTTTTTAATAGTTTTGTTCTTCTTTACGGGCTTATTTGTCCGTTGGGTTTTGTTCTCTCCCCTCGCCGGTATTTTTTTCAGAACAAACTCCGCCATGCCATTCCCGCGCATTTTAATCTCTCCATAGTCACCATATTTTGCCTTGAGTTTCTTACTGGCTTCCAGCATCGGTTTAATGCGGTCTTCAAACCGCCCGAGCCCCCCTTCCTTCCCATAATATTTCGTTATGAACCCGATTTTATTGAAACGTAAAACAATACCATCGTGTAAGAAATACTTTAGTGTGCGCTCGACATCTTCTTTTTGCCCATTTTCTTTCGTAAGAGTCAACTGAATAGCTTTTAGTGAGGGCCTATTGATGATGCCATAAAACGCACCCACAATGTAATTTAAATCTGTCGTCATTTCTTTACGCGCCTTTCGGAAAAAAGGATTAAAGACCGCATAAACGCCCCAGATATAGGCTTTGTATTTAACGCATTCGCTAAAAGCGTATTTGATAAAGTAATCTAAATTATGCTTTTTAAACGCGGGCGAGAGCGATAAATCAATGCTTTCTACATCGTCGTCTAAGAAAACAATATGTTTATTCGCCGGCCACTGATTCATGATGAATTGGCGTTGCGGTACCAAGCCTTTTTTGCCAATAACGAGTTTATGGTAGGTTTTCGGGTCCAGTGTAGTTTTATACAGCTCGTAATCTTCTTTATTCGCCACATACACGTATATTTTTTTCGGGTCTATATTATTTTTATGTAAGGCCGTTAAGGTGCGTTCTTTGCATACCAGTGCTCTTTTATAACTGGGGATGCAAACAACGTAGTCGGTCATTGTATATATACTTTTTAGAAAAATACTTTTTTAAAGTATTTTATTGTTTCAGTTTATTTTTCATTGTCCTATTATGCTGTTCTTTAAATTTTTGGGTTTTGCCCTTGGTTTGGTCCCAAATGTTTTTTCGCAAATAGCATACAACCGATAAGCGTTTGGCGTCGTCCGTCTCTAAATCAATAGGTAGATTACCATGGGGTTGATGCACATCCATATATAAGATATCACCCGTCCTCACGTCTACTCCGATGCCATATTGGGGAAAACATGTTTCACCGCCTTTGTATTTCCCGTGTTCAATGACGGCCAGGTTCCCAAAGCCTTCAATATCGTCGCCTTTATCCGTATGCACGGCCGTTTGATAATTTACGTTTGTCGTCACGGTGGTAAAAGCTGTACCTGCTATTTTGAACGGCGTTTGGTTGGCCTTACGTCTTTGTTTTTTATACTGTTCGGGAATATATTGTTCGTAATATTTATCGATTTCTTTAATGAATGGCACTAATTTTTTATATTTTTCCGGGTAAGTGGATAAAAAACGCGTCTCACGCACCGTTATCTTGGGCAGCGGAATGCCTTTATTTTTAAACGTAAATTTCTGTCCTGGTGTGAGTTTATCAAAATAACCCAGAATATTCGATTTTACTTTGGGATTCTCATAGACGTTTTTACTTTTACTACCCGACGCGGTTCCGCGATTTTGCGACGTATTTTCGGCAAATTTTATGACATTCTCATAAAACGCCTGACTGTTTTTCAATTTGTCTTTTCTAAATCTTAACAGCAAGTTCCCTTCTTTCGTATAAACATCCGCATCTTGCGTTATAATTTTGCTGATTTGGCTTGGTTTTATTTTATGATTTAAAACTTTATCTAACTTGGAATCCGGGTAATCTTTATCTACTCTATATTCCATAACATTTCCCTTTTTTTTTTGTTCGATAATCATATATATATAAATATAAATAATAAAGCTACAAAACCTATAAAAAATTCGCCCAAATCCACAAAGAGATTTACGTCGCGGTAATAAATCAATTGATATATAATAAAATTCGGCATGAGTGGTGGCATTCTGATAGTTAGCATCCCAAAAAACAGATGCCAAAACGAGTTCCAACCATCTGTAAATAAATTGCGTCTAGTTTTCATATAGTAAAGACTATATAAAAATTGTGGCCTATGTATATACATGAATGATAATGCTATCTTCGTATTTGAATGTTTATTACGGGATAACACCTTTATGTCGTGTATCGACGAGTATATTGTTTCAACTATTTTCGTGACCAAAACCTTCGATGCGAAAAATGTGCCGCAAATGGTCTTAATTCTCATGACTTTATTAACGCGCAGCACGAATTTCATTGAAGTGGAAAAGAAAATAAAAAACGACAATGAATTACAACAGCTTCTAGAGATTTTTTATAATTATATCATTGACCGCATAAAAGAAAACCCTAATCTCATCGAGTTTAATGTACATGATTTTAAAAAATCGTATGACATTTGTGTGCGACTGGCTGTCATGAAATTACAATTTTCAGGGAAGAGCGCGTTCTCCTGTAGGGGGCAAGCCCCCTGACCCCCCCATTGTGGGGCAGAGTGTGTGCTTGGTGTGTGCTTGGTGTGTGCTTGGGGTGGTGCTTGGTGTGGTGCTTGGTGTGGTGCTTGGGGTGGTGCTTGGTGTGGTGCTTGGGGTGGTGCTTGGTGTGGTGCTTGGGGAGAGATTGTGTTGCGAACTTTGTATTCTATATCTTTACGCAAATATATAGAATTAATACTGACATACACCTCGCCAATCTCTCCGCCTCTTCCCCTAAGTGGGGGGTAAGGGGGGCTTGCCCCCCAGGTTAAACGTATCCGTCAAAATGTCCGTTTTGGTCTGCTTGGTTTTTCGCCGCAATTTGAATTTATTGGATGTCGATATGGTCGCGCCGTTAAACATATAATCGTCATTGTCCTCATGCAGCTCTGGCAAGACGCGCGAGAGCGGTTTATCCACTACTAAGAGCAAGCGTTCGTTCTTTAAGAGTTTGCGGTACTCTTGGATGGAGAGATTGCCATAATATTTATTCAAGAGATAATAAGGATTCGGGGCCGGTTTTATATTTTTCTCGTAATTGTATATTTTACAGTAAATATGGTTTAGTAGATGGTATCTCTCAAAGCGTGTGGAAGTATCTACTGGTTCTTCGAAAAGATAGGCCGTCGCGCACTCGGGACTACAGAAGCAGCCATAGCAATGGTACATTTTATTCAATTCGAATTTCGGTATAAGAATGGTCGGATTATCGAAATCACACGTACACCAAAAGCAGGCGGATTTCTTATCGGAAATACTATTCGTGTGTAATTGATACGTCAGTTCTCTCAATTTTTCCCACATTTGCCGGGTTTCGTCATTCTCCGGTTTTTTATCATGGTCGAGCGTCTGTATTTCATTGACGCCGTAATCTTTCGATACGTATTCTTTGGCACCATAATCAATGACACTATAGCCGAGGTCATTTGTTTTGGTATTTTCAAATTGGAAGGTCTCTACCGTCGGTACATTCTGTTCGGAAATAAAGGAATTTTGTATTAAATCGGTTTCCCCGCATTTCAAATGCATTATAATATTCGGTTCGTGGCTTTTATTCGGTTCAATCGAAAAGATATTCGGTATTATTTTTCCGCCCTTGGGTTTGCGGCCGCGCTTTTTTGGTAGTTTTGCTTGTGCTGCTTCTTCATGTGCTTCTACGTGCGCTTCTACTTGCGCTTCTACGTGCGCTTCTACGTGCGCTTCTACGTGCGCTTCTACATGCGCTTCTACTTCTACATGCGCTTCTACGGGCGCTCCTTTTGCGATAGATGCCTTTTTACTTCTAACAGTTTTGCCTTTCTTTTCCATAATTATAGTTTATATCACAAGGAAATTTAAATGGTTTTAATAATGAATTAACGGATTGTGTTTTCTTTATAACATTTCCGACACACCGGGATATAACAATCAGCGCCAATCACTTCCAACTCGGCTTCTCCGCTTAACCGATGGCTAAAAATACCAGGCCGGCGTTTACACTTGCTACAAAACGAGTGTAGCATGACCACATTATCACTTATCGTCTCCAGTTCGAGCCAATTCCCAAATTTCTGGCGCTTAAAATCACTATTCAGTCCGCAGATATAGACATTTTTATGGTATTTTTCAACAGCAATCGTGACCCACTCGACAATATCCGCGAAAAATTGCCCTTCATTGATTAAAATGGCTTTGGCTGCTAAAAAATCCGCCGCACAGGCCCCAGTAAGCCCTTTATGAAAAGAAACAATATCCTCGAGCGTCAATGCTCTAAAACAGGGAATCATGATTTTGTCATGCGATGAAAGGCAGCTGTCGGAATAGCGGGTGTCATTCGCGTAATTAATAACCAGGGTTTTAATATCACAGAACGCATATTTTTTATGGATATCGAGCAGGCGTGTGGTTTTGCCAGAAAACATGGGGCCTTTAATGATTTCCAAATAACCACAATCGTAGAGTTCCATATTGCCCGCCATTATATAAATATACCTATTCTATTTATATTTATATAAAAACAATTCAATTCCATAAGTAATGAGTAGAGAGAAAACTATCCCCTGGGTAGAAAAATACCGACCCAATAATTTAAATGACATTGTCTTGGACCCCTTTAATAAGGCCATTATCGACCGCATTATTGAGACAAATTATTTCCCCAATATACTCTTGTATGGGCCACCAGGCACCGGCAAGACGACGACCATCATAAATTTAGTCAGTAAATTCCAAGAGAAACACAATCAACTCAATAAAGGGTTAATGATTCATTTAAACGCGTCTGATGAACGCGGTATTGACATTATCCGCAATCAAATTCATCAATTCGTCAATTCGAATTCCCTTTTTCACAATGGTATTAAATTTGTCATACTCGATGAAGTTGATTATATGACCAAAAATGCGCAACAAGCTTTGAAATATCTCCTACAAGGTTTTAATAATAATGTGCGGTTTTGTCTGATTTGTAATTACATCAGCCGCATCGACGAATCGCTCCAGAATGAATTTATGCGGATTCGGTTTAATCAACTGCCTGAATTCGATATCATACATTTTTTAACCACCATTAGCAGCAAAGAAGGGCTCGCCATTCCGTATGAAAAGATGAAATCCATTCAACGGTTATTTAAATCCGATATACGCAGCATGATTAACTATATACAGTCAAATCAATATAGTGTGAACACGAAAGAAGTCGTGAATGACGATATCTGGGATGGGTTAACCTTATTGATACAAAAAGATACAATACAGAAAGAATCCATCCAGGAAATCTATAAAATTAGCGCGGACTACAACATTGAAATAAAAAATATAATAAAAGATTATCTCAATTATATTATTCATTATAAGCCCGAATATCTCTCGCATGCCTTTCTAAAATTTACGGAATTTGTTATGCACTTGAATGAGCCGGCGGTGGACTATATGGTAAAATACACGGTTCTTAAACTCCATGAGCTTCTCACTCCGTAGACCTTATGAACTTTGCGCAAAGTTCGGGATAAGCCGGCTGCTTTAAAGGATTGTCGCCGATACGTTTATTCAAACGCATTTTCCATAAGCTAGGTGGCGAATTTTGGATGGGGTCGAAAGAGATATTATTTAAACTGTATTGTTTTGTTATACTTTTAAGTTGGGGTATAGCGATTGCTTTGGCTATTTCATACATTTATATGTATTTAGAAAATAATTGAAATAGAATAACTTAAAGAAACATTTGATAAACACTAGAATGGCAAATAAAATGGGCGCAAATGAAACAAATGATACAGATGAGACAAATGATATTGATTCGGCCTGGTCAAACTTCTGCGACGATGACCACGAAGCGCCAGTCATAAATAGTGTGGACGATATCACTTTAAAAGAATTTGTACCTAAATGTTCGCCGCTGAATATTTCCACCAAAACCAAAATTTCCTACCTGAATTATCCCATCGATTTGAAACAGGTCTTTTGGGCCATTCCCTTAATTAAATACCACGACCCGCAGGTTGGCGTCATTAAAAAACAAATGAAATTTAACTCGCTCTCACCAGAAGAGGTCGGCGAGATTTTACTGGAAAAGGCCAATTATGCTTATGTCGACGATTATATCATCAATCAGGTTCATGCGACCGATGGCCGCAATAAATTTAAAGATGTGCGCAAAGTCAGTATTGGGATTTGTAAGAAGGATATCACAAGCTACCGATGTAAACGCAAAAGCGCCTTTTACAATTGTTTTGTCGTCATTTTGCGGCTCCTCCACAATGCTGCTTACAAAGAAATACATGTCAAGGTGTTTAATACAGGTAAATTGGAAATACCCGGTATCCAAGATGCGACGATTCTGGACAAAGCATTGACAGTCTTGGTCGAGATTTTAACGCCAATTGTCGTTCTTGCTGCGGACGCCGTGCCCTTAAAATTTTTAGCAGAGAAAAGCGAGACGGTCATGATTAATTCGAATTTTAGTTGTGGCTACTATATCAATCGCGAAAAAATGTATAGGTTATTAAAATACAAGTACAAAATAAACAGCAATTTTGACCCTTGCTCTTATCCTGGGATACAATGCGAATTTTATCACGATACGCTGATTCTTCAACAACACGGGGTGCAGCCGCCGGTGGAACGCGGAATGAAGCCGGTGGCCAAAGGAAAGGCCATAACCAGTGCCAATATTAGCAAAATATCCTTTATGATATTTCGCACAGGTAGCGTTTTAATCGTCGGCAAATGCTCGGAAGAAATGCTTTACGAAATCTATGCGTTCTTGTGCCAGATGTTTACGGAAGATTATGATGAAATTAAAGGGGCGGCACTAAAAGGCGCAAACGCAAACGGAGTAGCGGGCGCAAGCGTAGCAGGCACAAACATAGTAGGCACGAAAAAAGAAAAGCCCAGAAAAATACGGAAGAAAACTATTTTGGTCTAAGGCTGCAAGAGCCATTTAATATAATTCGGTTCTTTCAGCTGTTCCGCGTAGTTGGGTTGGGCTCTTTTTTTGTTTAGCCCTTCCAAGGTCAGCGTATGCTTTTTATATTTTTTTATGTATAAATAAATCGTATCATAATACGAGTCATCGGGTGGTAAATGCTGAATAAACAACAGAATATTTGCCAGTTCTGTCTTATAGTCTTTTTCGTCGGCGGGCCGACATAATTCCATCGCAACCTGAATCAGTTTCGCTGGAATAAGCGGGTTATAGTCTTTGCGCAAGAGCATATCAAAGAGCCGGCGATAGATAAGGATTAAGGTGTCGAGCATAGGACCAGGAGGGGCGAGCATAGGACCAGGAGGGGCGAGCATAGGACCAGGAGGGGCGAGCACAGAAGGTTCTAGCACCGTCGGTAGTGTTTTCTGATAAACAAATAAGGAAGCACTGTTCGATGAGACATTTAAATCCGAGAGAATGTTTTCTTGCATTTGTTCAATAAAATGGGTATAATAATCAATGGCTTTATCCAGTGTTTCAACCGTCTGGTCAATTTGCTTAACGTTTAGCGTTATTTTAAAGATATGGGTTAATGTATTGAATCCATTTATCAATAAATAGACCCGGTCTTTTTCGCCTTTTTTGAATTTATCAGTCGCGGTAAACCGAATAAAATAGTCATTCATGGCCGATACATAGTGGCGAAAAATATCCCAGATACAGATTTCATTTGGTACATTTGCGCCTATTTTATTTGTATGATTTGCGCCTATTTTATTTGCGCCTATTTTATTTGCGCCTATTTTATTTGCGCCTATTTTATTTGCCATATACTAATTCTTATTATTTTAATTCGTCAAAAAGTATTTAAAGATTTTAAAACCGTAAGTATATAGATGTCCGACAAAACTACTGCTCCGCCTTTTTCGGCTCCCAGTAACCAATGTTTGCAACATTGTGTAAAAATTGCCATTGTCGATGATAAGCCTATTATGCTCGATTATTGGGCCAATTCGCAAGATAGCAAAGTCTTGATTGGTGTGCGTGATAACGGCGAAAAGCTGTTGGTCAAGAGCGAGGATGAATACACGTCGCCCATTGAAAAGATTTACAAAGTCGAAGGCGAATATATTATTGTCACCGAGAACTCGCTGTACATTGTGAGTGCGTCCATTGCGACGAAGCGTATCTCCTAGACGGGGGACACCCCCGTGAGCCCCCGCTCAATAAAGGTGGGGTGCTAGGGAGGAGAGATTTGGATGGGCTTGGTCTGGAGAGATTGATGTGGAGTTCGGTGGGCGGATGCGGACGGTGGATACATTCGTTGTTGTACAGCATCCGCCCTTTGCGTCCGCCCCCCAATTCGCCCAGGGGGTCAGGGGGATGTGCCCCCTTTTTATCGGTAGATAATATAGATGCAAACCTATATTGTCTATATTTTAAGTATTTGTGTTTATTTCATCTCGTCTTATTTGCTGATTGGCCGCGGCTCAGCTTCGCCACTGACCCGGGTGGTTTTGTACTGGATGATGTTCGGTCTTTTTATCGGCGTGTTTGAAGTGGTCCTGTTCATAAAAAAACACCACATTGCCGCCCTGCCGCCAGCTGTTAAGAATTTTTGGATGAGAGATATTTCGCTGCCGGGGATTTTTCAGGCCAATTTTTGGAGTAAAGGGTGGAAAGAGTATGGCGACTTTTGTGATTCGCGCTACTTGACGACCCAGAACCTCGTCCATTTTATCGAACTCATTCATGCTCTAACGGCCTTTACGTACGCTTACATTATCTATTATTTTGTGCGCTTTGGAACCTTGAATAAGCCTTGGATTGGCTACTTGATGATTAGCATCTCGGCTTGCCATCTTTTTTTTACCCTGATTTATTTTGCTTCCTTGTATTTCCATCTCTCAAAGAACCCGATTCAAAAGGGTACAAAATTTTGGTTGTACTTACTGACGAATGCGCTATGGCTGATTATGCCTGTGTTGGTTCTCGTGAAAGGGGTGGATATTTTACGGAAACGAGTTTAGTATATTTTTATGCAGATATATACTATATGAGTGATAGCGTCAAGAAATTAGCAAAAAAACTAACACTTAAAATTAAGGTTTCACCTGAACAACCAGGTCAGCCAACAAGCTCAACACGAAAAAAGCCATATCCAAAGGGAACCCGTCATAATAAAAGAACTGGTCTTTGCGAGGAAAAGATTAGTAAATCTCAATCGATTGTAAGAACGAATGAGATTGTAAATGAACCTCTGTCGGTTATAAATGAAGAGCCGCCGGTTATAAATGAACCGCAAACAGTTATAAATGAACCGCAAACAGTTATAAATGAACCGCAAACAGTTATTAATGAACAAAATGACCCTTGTCTTGAATATAATAATCTGCTCAACTCAAGAAAATTATTAAATAAGGATATAAGTACTAAAAATAGTGATTGCGAAGATGTCAAATACAAGAAAATACAGAAATATTTCAATTTAGAATCAGCTGACAAAAAATCTAATCAAGATTTATTAAACGCATTACAACATTTTTATATCGAAAATAAAACAAACGACCCTAATTATTTATTAACATTTCATGAATTTATCCGAATGTTCCCACGGGATACAATGAAAACTTTGAAATTTAAAAGACAACATGTCTTTGAAGCGATATGTAAATTATTATTATTATTAGATTACGATGAAGGGGAATTAGGTTATAATAAAAGAATATATTCTTCATTGGAAGAATTGAAAAAAAATCCTAATTTATTGCCGCTTAGTAAAAGTGATATATTATATCAATCAATAAATGAAAGTTCAAAATCAGGAGTAGTAGATATTCTATTTGAAACCGATTATATCGAGACAAAAGACAATTGTTTCGATGACTGGAAATGCGACTGCGTAGATAATATCAAATCATCAATTTTAGAACTAACTGTAGAAACAGAAGAAAATCTAATCGGTGGAATTGGGTCCAACGATAACTTACCAAAAAAAAGTAAATTAATATTAATACAAAATAAATATTTTGAAATAGAAAAATCTAACAATAAGGATGAGTATGATGTTTCAAAAATATACACTGCGTCTAATAGTTTGAATTCTTTAAATATTAACATGGATAAACAAATTATACTAATGGTAAATAATAAACAAGCACTTGATTCAAAAATAACACGGTCACAAGATTTAATACATGCGATATACGGTGTTAAAGAATTAGAAGATTGGTTCAGAAAATTATTAAATGATTTGTACCAAACAAAAACAATCGAAGAATTTACTACAAACAAATTAGGTCAACAGAAAAGTAGCCCCGATTTAAAACCAAAATTTCATCAATCCTTATTCACAAATTCAACCTTACAATACAAAGAAAAAGAAGGTTATAAATTATTTATATGGGGCGCAGTACCAAGAAGTGGTAAATCGTATATGATTGGTGATTTAATTTCTAAAAATAAAAGCCGAATGCCAGACGAGCAAGACAATGATATTGTTATTATATTGGGCGCAAAAACAGAAACTGAATGTCAGTTTGTAAAAATATTTGCGAATTTTTCGAATTTTGATGAGTATGGTATAATTGTTGCTTCAGCAAATATTAATGACACATGCAAGGGATTAAAAAGAAAAATAGATAAAAATGAAAAAAGAAAAAATATATACATTTTTAGTCAAGAATGGTTTAAAATGGGGAAGATTGACTATAACACAAAACAATTCAACGCAAAATCTGTCATAACAAGATTTCCTAATTTATTTAATAAAAAAAGAATAGATTTGTATTTTGATGAAATACATAAAGGCGGTTCAACTGATAAAGCTGAAAGTATATTATATGCTTTCAATAACGCAGGTGTGAAAATCGACATATTTGTAATGGTAACCGCTACGTTTGCAAAACCAAATTTACGCTATAATGCTACTGACTTTATAGATACAAATCGAAAAAATTCAAAAACAATTGAATGGAGTTATGAAGACCAACAAAATATGAAACAAATCAATAATGAATCCAAAAAAGAATTAATGATTAATAGTCGGAAAAAAATGGTTGAAAATGATGAACTAAAAGATACGATAGAATCCGCTGAGATTGAAGCGATATTTGAAAAATATAAAAATGAATATAGTGCGGATACCTATTTAGATATCATTGCGAAAGAATATGAAAAACATCCTGAATTAGTATTAGTTCAGCCAGCCTTAATAAATCCTGAAAATAATGTTGATGTAGATAGTAGACCAATATTCATTAATAATCTTCAGTGTAATGCGTGTAAAACACAGCAATCAAAAGAACAACTAACGAATCCTGATAATATATTTGCGGACCCAGCAAGCGTCATGGATTTATTAAATTTTATTGCGGGCCAATCAGCTAATCACCCGGTTATTGACCCCAACTCCGTTTATTCTTATTTACAAAGAATTGGTGCTCCAACAAATCGTATAAAAAAACACACCGAGCTATGGTTTTTACCAGATAAAAATTTATATTTAAATCCACAATTATGCAAAGATGTATGTAAATTGGTTGAGGTTGAATTAAATAATGACGAAGAATTTGATGATAAGAAAGGACTTCCGAATATTGAACCATTAACGCGTGGACTAGCGTTTTTATTAATGAATCATACTTATTTTCAAAATGCGTATCACGTATTAATTGTACAGAATACAAAATTTGAATATATAAATTCGGATGGAAATAAATGGAGAACTTCTGATATTTTTCCAGAAAATGGCCAAATTCGCACTACAATAAATGATGATAATTTATCCGATGCGATTAAAAGTGCTGAGAGAAACGCATTTTCACAAAATAAAAGTTTAATAGTTTTAACTGGAGCAAAATTACGATTAGGTATTAGTTTGCCGTGTGCTGATATCGCATTTAATTTTGACAATATAAAATCTATTGATAATAATTACCAAACCATGTTTAGAGTTTTAACTGAACGCGTTAATCGCGAAAAACCCTATGGTTATTATGTTGATTTTAATAAAGGTAGAGCAATACAATTTTTATATGATTACAATAATACATATGGAAAAGGCAAACAAAGTAGGGATATCAAAACAAAAACAGAAGCACTGCAAGGATTAATGTTGATGTTTAATTATAATGGAATAGGACTAAATAAATTAGATACAACTAAGCATTTGAAATTATATAATGCGTTAATTAACGAATTAAAATTGGATGAGGCGTCGTATAAAATACATCTTTCAAAAATGTCAACGATACAGAGTTTAATTAAAAAAAGTATCGGAAATTTATCAGCTAAAACGCTACAAGAATTCAAAGCCTTAGTGGTTTTAAATAAACCTGAAAAAAAAGGAGATAAATTAAAAAAATTATTAGAAAAAGGTACGTCAATGCTATCGAGAAAAGGCCCACAAGAGGAGGAAGAAGAAGAAGGGGAAGAAGGAGAAGAAGAGGAAGAAATCGAAGCAGCCGAGGAAGAAGGAGAGCCGCTTGATGAAATGTCTCTATTACAAAATACACTAGTGGAACTACTGCCTTCAATAATAGCTTTACTTGCTTTATTTTCAGATGAATCAAATTATAACTGCTCAACATTAAGTAATTGCGTTGAAAGTTGTAAATTAGATATTACAAAATTAGAAACGGTACTATGCAGTTGCGAAAAGAATGAAAGTATTTTTGCCTGTTATATGAACCCTTTTTATGAAACTATTGCGCCATACACAAAAGAAAAACTAATTCAGCTATTGGAAATGATTAACCGAATACTAGCAGAGCGAGAAAATGAACAACTACTAATAAATTTAAATCTTATCTTTAATACTATTAGAGATACCATGGGAAAAAATACAGATGCGTTAATATTATCGATGAACGCAGAAGATATTCAGAAAAAAATAGAAGAATATTTACCGATTCGTAAGAAAGAAAAAGATGACTTAGGCGAAGTATTTACGCCATCAAAACTAATTGAAGAAATGTTGGATACATTACCGAAATCTATATGGAGTAATCCAGATTTAAAATGGTTAGACCCAGCCAATGGTATTGGCAACTTCCCAATGTTGGTTTATGAGCGTTTATTGAAAGGGTTAGAAGCAAAAATTCCGAATAAAACCAGTAGAAGTAATCATATCCTCACCAAAATGTTGTATATGGTAGAAATCAATCCCAAGAATGTGAAAATATCGCGTAAAATATTTGGTCCAAATGCCAATATTGCCTGTGCGGATTTTTTAAATGAAGCAGATAAATGGAAAAAAGAGTTTAAAGGAGTTGATAATTTTGATGTTATTGTGGGGAATCCGCCATTTCAACTTGGTACAGGTATAAAAAATAGAGGCGCCAGAAAAATATATATTGATTTTGTCGTAAAATCATTGAATACTATTTTGAATAAAAAAGGGTATTTATTATTTATTACACCACATCTATCTCTTAAGTTTTTATTAGGGGAAAAAATACAAAACAAACAAATAGATAGACTATATAATATTATAGACGTAAATACCAGCAATGATATTAAATCTAAATATTTTAGTAATGTTGGTTCAGATTTTATGTATTTCTTAGTTCAAAATGATGATTATAAAGGTATTACCCATTTTATTAATGATACAAATATAAAAAGAGACATTAAATTGGAATTTAATTCTTTTTTATCTACAAATACAGACACATCAAATACTATTTTAAATAAACTGTTAAAAACTAATGGAAAAAGTTTATGGAAAACTGCAGCGAGATTTGAAAGTAAAAAAGAAGAAGATATTAAAAAAAATGACATAACAGATAAAGAAGATTCCAAACATAAAAATAAATTAATTGTATATTTAAAAAAAAATCCAGAAAATAATTTATTTAAATGGACAAGTAAAACACACGCAGATACTAATAAATATAAAGTATTTTATCCATCACTCGGTGAAATATATTTTATTGATAAAGAACGTAATTTATTTTCAGGTACTAGAAGTGTACAATATATTCTGTGTAATTCATTGAATGAATGTAATAATATAGTGAAATTGGGAAATAGTAAATTATTCAAATATTTAAAAAAATCTTTTAAAGGTAGTTCCCCTACTGATAGTGTGTGGAACAATTTAATAAAACCAAGTAGTTTTGACATTGAAATTAAAAGTGATGCTGATATTTACAAATATTTTGGTTTAACAAAAGATGATATAAAAATCATTGAACAAGACGCAAGTTCCAGTGAAAAATCTAGCTCATCTTCTATTAAGACTGATAGTATTGACAAAAAATCTTCTTCGCCCAAAGCCGCTACCAAGAAAAAAACACCACCGAAAAAAACAGACAAACCAGGTCCGACAATAAAAATAAGTCGGGCAAAATTAAGAAAAGTTGGCGGCAAGAAAACGAAAAAACAACGGCACGTGAAAATACCACGCAAAACCCGCCGCAAATTATAATAAAATTGAAATAGTTATTACATTTATTTTTAATGTAATAACAACCAACCAAAATGTCGAACTCAATAACGTCTGAAACAACTTCCGTCGCAACCGAATTTATGAAAGAAATTCAACAACTGAAAACAATAATAGCATCATTGGAAAATAGAATCCACACTTTGGAGAATAAACCATTGAGTGAGCCTGAAACCACTCTCGAAGCAAGCCCCATGCGCAAGCGTGCTACGGCAACCCGTTCCCCATCCGGCTTTGTCAAGCCCACGTTAATTAGTGACGAATTAGCCGCTTTTCTCGGAAAAGGAAAGGGCACCCAAATGGCTCGCACGGAAGTCACTCGTGAACTCAATGCCTACATTCGTGACAACCAGCTGCAAGACAAGACCAACGGACGTCGAATCAATTTTGATATGAAATTGGCTTCCCTGCTCAAGCTGAACAGTGGCGAGGAGTTGACTTACTTCAACCTTCAGCGCTACATGAGCCCCCACTTTGCCAAGAGCGCCGTCGCAACCGCTTAATAAAAATATAAAAAAACTGAAATATGGAATTTATTAAATAATTGCTTGGACTTATGCCATTATATTCCGTATTTTTTCATAAATTCATCCATGTTTGTTTTCCCCATAGATGAATTGCATAATTTACAAATCGGTTTCAGATTATCTAACACAACTTTTCCGCCGTTTGCTTCGCTTATAATATGTCCCGCGTCAAATATAGCTTTGCTTATGTTTTCCACTTTACAACACTGACATAAGCCCGTAAGTGATGTTTCGAAATATTTATGCCACAGTATATTTTTCAAGGTTGCTGGTATTTTTTCTTTTTTCGCTCTCTTTTTGACTGGCGCGTCATCCGCTTTACCCTTTTTGGCTTTTTCTTTGACGGGAGTTTCATCTGCTTTTGTAGCCATTAATTGTTGCGCCGCTTCCATACGTGCTCGAAAGCCTGGATTACCACCAATCCCATTACTTCCTGATAAATGGCCGAATGGTCCTCTATTCTTCTTTTCCTCTTGAAGAAACATTGATACATAATCCATTTTTATTATTAAATAATTCGTATTAATTAATAATTAATTTCAATTTTTATATAAAATTGATTTAAAGCCTGCCACCGTTCCAATAAAAACAACCATGTCCTTTAAAATTGCTGAAGTGGTCACTACCTATCCCGTGCTCTTAAGCTATACCAATGGGTTAAATCTCTTTCTAAAAGGTACGAAAACCTGTGGCGAAGTCTTGGCTTATGCGCGCACCATTTGTACTGGCTTACCAAGCGACACCGAATTACGCAGTGCGCTACAGAAAGAGAGCAATGCGAAAGATAAAGGCTTGTTTGGCAAGGTTGTTGAACTGGGCCTCTTTGGCCAAAAACCCAACTGCGACGCAGCGGCCGACCTGGCGTGTGGGCTCGATATAAAATCATGTGCGCTGAAAACCTTGGCGAATGGCAACCGGAACGCCAAAGAGCGGCAGACCTTGACCAATGTGGGCAATACACAAGATTATACAACCTTTCAGGCGCTTAGCGAATGTGCGAATTTTGCGGAATGTAAGTATTATACCAAGAGCCAGCGCTTCCTCTTAGTGGTGCGGGCGGATGATAAGCAAAAAAAACAAAACACTCGACCAACTCTTCTTGGCCACCCCTATGCTCGCCGTCGTCTTCTGTGATATGGCCCAGTTGCCCATCGCTATTCGGACAATCCTAGACAGTGATTATGCGAAAATCCGGGCCTGTATTCTGGACCAAAAGGTTTCGCAAAAGGGCCAGGAATATCTCCATATCCATCCCCATGGCGCGGGACACGGCAGTGGGAATCGTGCGCTCGGCTTGACGCCGAAATTTATTACGCAGTTGGTGGCACAGCAAATCGCCGAAACACATGGAAAAACGATGGAAGAGGTCCTCGAGCGAAAAGGAAGCAGTATTGCCATAAAAAAAGACTACTTTTAGGTGCTTATAATTGTGTCAAATGTATTTTTTACTGATAAAAAATTTGTGGATACACTCGCCCTTCATTAAAAACGGGGGTGGGCGGGGCATACGCAGTGGCGTTACCCCATTGCGTACCGCATTGTCATCTCGCGCGCATTCGCATCATGCTTCGCTTTGTCTTTCATTAAGAGCTCGGCAATGTCAAAGACCAAAGGGTCGATGGGGTTCGGGTCATCCATCAACGAGCAAATGCTCAGCAGCGCTTTGCTAATGGTCAACGCCGGGCTCCATTTATCTTTTAATATATCCAGACATATCGAACCATTCGCATTCACATTACAATGATAGATTTTCGTTATGAAAGTGATGTGCGGGGCATGGAAGGGATAGTCGGCCGAGAGATGGATTTTCAAATAAAAAATACCCCCATGATAAGGACTCCCTTCCGGCCCCATAATCGTTGCTTGCCAGTTGAAGGGGTCATGCTCAGCGACCAAGCCCGCGGAGCAATTTTCCGGCGGATTCTTTTGCATCTCGTCTAATTCTTTTTTGATGCGTTTCAAAGTGGCCATTTATAAATATAAAGCGTTTTAACTTTATATGTATTTATAGTATATAATGACATATAAAAACACCAGAAAACTGATAAAACATACAAGAAAAATATACAAAAAAAATATAAAAAATAAAAACAGTAAAAAATGTGTAAATAAAATACCAAATGAGTTTAAAATTATAACTGCGGTTGTAAGTAAAAAGGCATTAAAAAATAATCTTGACTATTTAAAAAAAAAGAGTGGATGCGATGTTATGCCAGTTTTAAAAGCCAATGCTTATGGACACGGAATTATTGAAATCGCAAAAATTTGTAGAAAATTAGGTGTAAACTATATTGGAGTTGCAACGCTCGGCGAAGCTATGCAAATTAGAAATAGTGGAGACACTGGAAAACTTTTAGGATGGTTGTATGATGTAAATAGTAATCAAGTAAGAAAATCCGTAGAAAATAATATTGATATTGGTATTTTTGACGATAAACATATACCCATTATTTCCAAATCACTCCCGAAAAACGCAAAGGCAAATGTGCATTTATTTATTGATACCGGTATTGACCGAAATGGCATTCCATATGAAAATGCCATCGCGGCCGCAGTCCAAATTACAAACGACCCAAAATTTAAATTGGTCGGCATCATGTCACATTTATGTTGTGCTGAAACAAAAAACAATAATCCAACACTGAAACAACTCCATTTGTTTCGAAAATTAAGGCAAGACCTAACTGAACTAAATATTAAACCTGAATTATATCATATTGCGGCAACAAATGGTATTCTTAATTATGACGTTTCCGATTTTCAAATGGTTAGAAGCGGTAAAGGATTTTTTGGGATAGATGAAAGTCAGAATAAAAATTTAATTCAAGCCTTATCTTTATCCTCTAAAATAGTACAATTAAAATATATACCAAAGGGTGCTGGCGTCGGTTATGATAGAAAATATATTGCGCATCATAAAGAATATATTGCGATTATTCCCATTGGTTATGCCGATTTATTACCACTCGTTCCGCACGAAAAAATACACGTCATGGTAAATGGAACCAAGCGGAAAGTATTAGGGTTAGAAAGCATGGACCAAATTGTAATACAGGCCAAGAAAGGCGACAACCTCGGCGATGAAGTTCGTTTTTTTGGTGATAAACATAAAGGGTTTACATCCGCAATTGATTTTGCCAAACCCAGTGGAACCACCCCTTACAATATTATAACGCATGTAGGCAATCGAGTAAAACATGAATATGTTGATTAATACAAATTTTATAATAAAAAATATAAAATTTGATTTATAACTTCAACCTTTGTTTCTTGGTCCGTTTGATTTGCTGGACTTTCTCTTCTTTCTTTTTCGTCATATTCTTCTCGCCGATAGCGCCTTTGTGTATCGTGAACTCCGTCCACGGCTGTTGCGGGCGGTCATGAAGATACGGTTCTTGGATGGCCCAGATGATATTGCGTCGACAGAATTCGGCTTTATCAAAGGGAATACCACAGGAAGTGCCCCAGCGCGCCATGAAGCCCATCTTCTTACACAGCGTCGTGTCGCACACTTTTCCATCCAGCGAACCACGCGGCTGAAACGGTTTCGGTCGGGAGGGGTCCGACATAAACGCCCGGTCATCCAGTTCATAGTGGCTACAAACGGTGCGCGAGCAGGGATTAACCCGGTTCAAATAGACATCCTTGTGGTCAGCCATAATTTCTTCGGCGATTTTCAGGTCAATTTGACCTTTGTGCTGCTCCATCAATTCCGTCAAACGGACGTGGCGGGCCCCTTGGTGCCGCCGCATATCAAAATGCCCCGTATTGGCGCATTCCAAATTACGGAGGCGGGGGTCGTCCGCGCTGTTAAAGCCAATAAAACAACCGTCCTTCTTCTTTTCGACATTGACATATTTCAAACCCAGCTCCACCCGCATGATGGTATTGGTTTTTGTATCGCCTATCAGCCACGCATTCGCGTAATCACCGCTGTTATTTTTAACCAGGTGGTCTTTGATTTCGTCCAAGGTGCGGCCGTACTGCATGGCGGCGCGGATGCGCACACAAATCGGGTCTTTCAATTCGAATTTATTGAAGCCGCCAATCGTCGTTTCCGTGCACATGAACCCGTGGCTAGTCACGTAGAAATCGGTTTCGCTGGACATTTTGCCAGGCGCTGTTTGCATGAGAATGCGGGCGCCTTTGGTGGGCTGGAGGTCTAACATAATATTATAGTATTGCCCTGTGATGAAATTGTCGAACGTAATGTGGCCACAGACGATTTTCTTGTCTTTGGTATAGCTGCCGACCGCCATAAAGCCGGAACAGCGGTCCGGGCTGCCGCCAGCGAGGAAACGCTTAACGATGGGTATGGCGCCACCTGATTGTGCTGATGAGAAAACCGATTCGCCTGCTGAACTTGTATAACCGCCTGAGACACTGCTACCGCCTGAGACACTGCTGCCGCCTGACCTCGACCGAATAAATGTCGAAACACCTGGCATATATACATCAGATATGCCGCCGCCTTCGCCATGCCCTTTGGCTACGCCGGCTGAAAAAAGGTCGCCGTATTTTTTGTTCAATTCTGGGTAGTCCTTGATGACGTCAGGCACCACGCTAAAGAAGGAATCGACACTCGCGAAACAATTCCACATAATCATATCGTCCAAAGAGACAGAGCAGCCGCCCGCATTCGCCCCTTTGGTGATACCTTCGATTTCTTCATAGTATTCAGGGTAGTTCTTCGCGATAGTCGGCCCCCAAATTCCACCGACAATATCGCTGAACATTTCGCGCTTGTAGCCATAATCTTCGTAAAGCATGAAATCCAGCATTTTAAAGATTTCTTTTAATTCTTTGGCCACCAAATAGCCATGCGCATAGCCCATGGCGCTCGGGCTCCCTTTGATGGAGAGATAGGTCCACCCATTCTTTTCATAGCGGATGCCGTTTTTAATCTTCATATAGAGTATATGCACAAAATAAAACATGTATGCTATTCACCGCAATGTATGAAAACACCGAGTTTAAAAACCTGTTATTCACCGGCCTGTCGGCAGCTGTTAACCGCCGTTGCTAAGGGCAATGCTAAGCATAAGAAGACCAAACGCAAGCATAAAAAGACCAAGCGCAAAAATAGCCGACGCAAAACCAAATCTATGACCAAGAAAGCTAAGCGAAAAATATAATCATTTATAGAGAATATTGCGTATATTTCTATAAATAGTCAAGAATCCTAAAATCGTGTTTTTTTGGGTTTGAAACTCAGAAATGAAATTTGGACATTTTTAAAATGTCCATTTTTCGAAAAGGCCGATTTGCCTCTGCAAAAACCGGACGAAAAAACGACTTGTGAGCATAATGCTCTCATTTTCGAAAAATGTTGGAAAACTTTGTGATGCTAATTTTTTGCGTGTTTTTTCGCGGATTGTTTAGGCATTTTTTTATGTTGCGACATTGTATAACAAATGTTAACAGAAATGGAAGCCAAAAATGCCTTAAAATTTAGTTGTGAAACTTGTGGGTTCGTATGCTCTAAAAAAAGCAATTATAATAAACACTTAACTACCTTGAAACATAAAAATTTAACCAATTTATTAACAAATTCAACAGAAAAAGTCATAAAAAAGCGCGAAAATATATGTTCGCTCTGTAATAAGGAATACAAATCCAGAGAAGGTCTTTGGTATCATAAAAAAAAATGCGACTATGTCAAACCCATTGAACCCGAGAAAAAAGAGAACCCCTTAGAAATGGCCTTTTTAACCAACCTCGTCATGGAAGTGGTAAAAAACAACGCCGAATTATCGAAACAGAACCACGAATTACAGAAGCAAGTATTAGAGGTCTGTACGAAGAATAACAGCGGGACGTATATCTCGCATAACAACAGCCATAACAAAACCTTCAATCTGCAGGTCTTTTTGAATGAAAAATGCAAGGATGCGATGAACATTATGGATTTCGTCAATTCCATGACATTGGAACTCTCGGACCTGGAGGATGTGGGGACGCTCGGCTACGTGGAAGGGATTAGTAATATTATTATCCGCAAACTCGGTGAATTGGATATATACAAACGCCCGATTCATTGTAGCGACGGGAAACGCGAAATCATGTATGTCAAGGACGATAATGTCTGGGAAAAGGAAAACGATACCAACGATAAGCTGCGGATGGCCATAAAACATGTGACCTATAAAAACAGCTCGCTGTTGGTGCCGTGGAGCCAAAAACATCCCAATTGTATGAACATTCAGCATCATCTTAACGATGTTTACGTGAAGATGATAGGGCAAGCCATGGGCGGCAAAGAAGAGTTTGTTGATAGCGAGAATAAAATCATGAAGAAAATTGCCAAGACTGTTTTGATTGACAAAAGTTGTTAACTATTGGTTTTTCCACTTAAGCAATAGGTTTGACAATTTCTTTCTCTTTTTCTAAAAGCGTGCCATACAAATGAATAAAGAACAATTTAGCAGCTGATTCATTTTCAATCTCCATTCGTAAATTACAGACCTTTTGGTTGGGGGACACTTGTTCCATCAGTTTGGCCAAGGCCTCATTTCGCGCTTTGTCATAAATTGTATTATCAAATCCTTTCTTGCCAAATACGTTTAAAATATCAGTAGCGGCTGCCCGTAATATGTTGACTGCACCCGATTCAGTTATATGAATAACACCAATTTCATTATAGGTAGGGTCTGTATTGGCTTGGGTCGACACTTGCGTTGAGCGATAAACAAATAGTTTGTTGTGTTCTGATACGTTGTGTTCTGCCCCGCCCATGCGACTGCGACGGGTTTTATTCTTTTTATTAAAGCGTTTATGACGGGTGGCGTTTCTACGCATTTTCGCTATACATAGTACTAGAATAAAAAGTTCTTTATATATAACGCTGGTTAGATAATTTTACGCATATTTCTATAAATAATCAAGAATCCTAAAATCGGGTATTTTTTGGGTTTGAAACTCAGAAATGAAATTTGGACATTTATAAAATGTCCATTTTCTGAAAAGGCCGAATCGCCTCTGCAAAAACCGGACGAAAAAAGCAGGTGTGAGCATAATGCTCTCATTTTCAAAAAAACGCGAAAAATGTTGTGAGCATAATTTTTTTAGTGTTTTTTTGAAAAACCATTTAGGAAATAAATAATACTTCCATATATAAAGGAAATGGAACCCGTTTTTTTCACGAATTTCACCGAAAATTTAACTTGCGAATTTTGTGGTATCAAATGCTCTCGTCCCTCGGAGTGGAAGCGTCATTTATTGACACAGAAACATAAAAAGAAACAAAATGGAACCAATAAAGAAACAAATTTCACCACAAAGAAAGAATACAAGTGCGAATGTGAAAAAAAATATATAACTCACAGCGGATTATGGAAACATAAAAAAATATGTACATACAAACCCAATGTATCAAAAATTGAGAATCCTTTAGAAATGGCCTTTTTAACCAATCTCGTTATGGAAGTGGTAAAAAACAATGCGGAATTATTGAAACAGAATCAGGAAATACATAAACAGAATTATGAATTGCAGAAGCAAGTGTTGGATGTCTGTACGAAAAATAGCGGGACATATATTTCCCATAACAACAGCCACAACAAAACGTTCAATCTGCAGGTCTTTTTGAACGAGAAATGCAAGGACGCCATGAACATTATGGATTTCGTCAATTCCATGACACTCGAACTCTCGGACCTGGAAGATGTCGGGACGCTCGGGTATGTGGAAGGGATTAGTAATATTATTATACGGAAATTGAATGAATTGGATATTTACAAACGTCCGATTCATTGTAGCGATGCCAAGCGTGAAATCATCTATGTCAAGGATGACAATGTCTGGGAAAAAGAGAATGCGACTTACGATAAGCTGCGTATGGCCATAAAGCACGTGACCTATAAGAACAGCTCGCTGTTGGTGCCGTGGAGCCAGAAGCACCCCAATTGTATGAACATCCAGCATCATCTGAATGATGTCTATGTCAAGATGATAGGCCAGTCGATGGGTGGGAAAGAGGAATTCGTGGACAGCGAAAATAAAATCATGAAAAAAATCGCCAAGGCAGTGTTGATTGAAAAGAATGCTTAGATTAAGTCTTGCGATGCTTAAGTCTTGCGTAGCCGACTCCTTCGACTCTTGCGCTGTTTTCGGGTTTTATTCCGCCGTTTACCACCACGGGTTTTAGATTGGTTTCTTCCCAGTATTCTATCGTTTGATTTTTCGATAGCTCTAATTTCCTGCCGGGTTAAGTCGAGGGGTCCATTCGCATATTCTGTATAAATTTTTCCCGTGCTGACATCTTTGAGCCAGTTCACCTGACCCAGCCCATCATACCCAATTGTAGCACCAGAATGATGGATAACTTTCACTTCTACTGGTGATTTTCTGGATACCTTGCTGGAACGAATTGAAGGCAAAGGCGGTGGTGTCGGTATGCCTTTTTTACCAGAGGAGGACTTACGCAGAGACATATATAATGTATATATATATAATAATGCCGCCTGTAATACCGCCAGTAACAATACCGCCCGTAATACCGCCAGTAACAATACCGCTTGTAATAAAACCTATCTTTGTCTGTAAGGCCGAGTGTTCCACGTGTCTACATAAAAAATGCTATAAAATTTAAAGTATTGTGCGCAACGCTTCAATTTGCGCCTCCGACAACTGTTCCGGAAAAGACACTGTAAAATTAATGAGTAAATTGCCGACATGTTCTTCGCGTTTCATACCTAAACCAGGGAGCACTTTGTTATAATTGTGTGTTATAATGGTTCCGACATTATTATTCAATTTAAAAACCCGTCCATCTAAATAGGCCATATCAAAGGAAAATCCACACAACGCATCTTTTAAACTAATGGTTTTATTCAGAATCAAATCTAAACCGTTGCGCACAAATTCCGTGTCATTTTGGATTTTAATAAAAACTTTTATATCGCCTTTGTTGTTTTCGGAGAGACTATTGCCTTTCTCGCGCAAAATAATGATTTCATTGTTATCCACACCACGTGGAATAGGTAAGTAAATTGTTTCGGTTTCTTCGCGTTTTACATCGCCTTCCACAATCCACCGGGTTATTTCAATCGGCATATTGTAGCCCATGTAAGCCTTGCTCAATGTTATGGTTTCTGTTTTTATAATAGGGGTGGGTTTCGCTAGCCGCTGCTTGAGGTTATCTAGGTTAAACATATTGCCGCGCATAGGCTGTCCGTCAATTTTAATGCCACCGAAAAAATTATTGGACACAAAATTCAATATATCTGATGGGTCAAACTCGCCATTTCCGGTGGTAAAGAAAGTAGGCATGCCACCACCTTGCATGTTTCCGCTATGCATGTTATGCATGCCGCCATTCGAAAAAAAGGGCATGTTTCCACCTTGCATGCCGCCATTCGCAAAAAAGGGCATGCCGCCCGGCCCAAACTGCATTTTTGCCTGCATGTCGTGTTGGCGCCGTTTCTCTTCATCGCCGAGCACATCATATGCCGCACTAATGCTCTGAAATTTCGAAGTGGATTCAGGCGAATTCGCATTGCGGTCGGGGTGATACATTAGCGATAATTTTCGATAGGCTTTTTTAATATCCTCTTGGCTTGCTGTTTCGCTCACGCCCAAGATTTCATAAAAATTACTCATTATTTATAATAAAAGAATATAAGCTTAAATGGTTATTTACAAATATTAATATGGAAAAACCCTTTCTCTACAAGTATCAGCCACTTTGGCTGAATGAATTTGACTTAGAAGAAGATTTGAATATTCTCTTGAAAACCTTACTGGAAATGAATGTTTTGAATATCCTTTTTATTGGGGATTCGGGGTCAGGCAAGACTTCTTTAATCAATGCGATTATACACGAATACTATGGAACCGTTACAATCGCAGGCAATGACAATATTCTCTATATCAATAATCTGAAAGAACAAGGCATTTCTTATTATCGCATTGATGTGAAAACCTTCTGCCAGACGCCGAGTGGCGTTTCGGGGAAGAAGAAAATCCTGGTGGTGGATGATATCGATTTTATCAACGAACAGAGTCAGCAAGTGTTTCGCAATTATATTGACAAGTATAGTCACAATGTGCATTTCATTGGGTCGTGTATCAATACACAAAAGGTCATTGATAGTTTACAGTCGCGCTTGACCATTATAAAAAAACGGAACTTGCCCGAAAATAAATTAGTAAAAATTATTGGGAAAATTTGTCGCTTAGAGAATATCCAGATTACGCCCGAGGTGTCCGATTTTATTATATCGATTAGTAATAAATCCATCCGGATTATTGTGAATTATTTGGAAAAATTCAAACTCTTGAACCAAGAGATTACGTTTGAATTGGCGAATCAAGTCTGTACGAATATCTCTTTCTATGAATTTAACCAATTTACGACCATCTGTAAGCAGGAGAAGGATTTACGCAAAGCCATTACGCTCATATATACCTTATCGAACCGCGGTTATTCCGTCATGGATATTTTGGACAATTATTTTATTTATTTAAAAAACACGGCCCTTTTAACGGAAGAGGAGAAATATGCCATCATACCGTATATTTGTAAATACATAACCATCTTTAATAATGTACACGAAGATGAAATCGAACTGGCGCATTTTACTAATAATTTAATACAGATATTTACATAAATATATTTATATATATAGAGTGTTATAGATATATAAAATTTATATATATATAAATGAAAAATCAAATATTTAAAACGATAATAGAACCGGAACTCTTATGGCTGTTTTTAAAAGAAAATGGCGAAGAGACGGAGACGTATTTTATTTTCAATAAAAGTTTATATAAAAAAGCGGTATTTCGTGAGACCATACAACCGTTTGTCGAAGGACTAGATGTCTATTATTATGACTCGAAAAAGCATTATGTGCGCAGAAAAATGGACTACATTAAATTCATAACGGTTCTCAGGCAGCTATGTAATAGTATTGGAATAAAATATGATACACAGCTGGTGTATAATAATTCGACCTATGAAATTGTTTATTTCATCTACAGGGGGGTGCCCCCCCTCACCCCCCAATTGGGTGAGCAGACGAATTAGGTGGATGCGATGAGCGGATGTGATGAGCGGATGTGATGAGCGGATGTGATGAGCGGATGTGATGAGCGGATGCGATGAGCGGATGCGATGAGCGGATGTGATGAGCGGATGTTTACACCCAAGTGCGTTCGCCAACCAAACGGAAGTGGGATACATCCTCCCCAACGCACCCGGGGGGTCAGGGGGGTTTACCCCCCCTAGCGATTAATCAGTAAATATTTGCCGATGGTGGTATCCGACTCCAAGGCTTGTTTGGCGGACAAACGCGCAAACCATTGGTAATTGAGTCGCTTGAGAATTTCATCGGCGGGGATATAGAGGCCCTGCACACGTTCCGAGAGATTGAGAAAATTATTGCTCATTAAGATTTCGAGGGTGACGGGTTTACCTGCGGTATCTCTCACGCCGAGCATATCGGCCGGAATTATATTCATTTGTCCTTGGCGAATTTTTTCATAGCACCAGCGTCCATTCGCATCTATAAAGTGGCTTTCCGCGGTAAAATCAGTGGAGGCAGTGACTTCTAAATAAGCAATAAAAGATGCCATAAGTGGACACTCTTTTTGACACCCCATAATTTTTGTACTGGGGAAAAAACTTATTTGGTCGGCGGCTTCGGTGCGCGTGATTAGTTCGCCAACAAACATTTTGTTTCCGGCGGTTAAAGACTCATACAGTGGTGCTAAATTTTGAAAACAGAGGAAGGAGCTGGGCAAAAGCAACCCACCGTAGGCGTACAAGGTTTTCGCCAAGGCCAGCTTGCGGATTTTCATTTTTATGGGGTTGGCTACCAGTGATAAATCCACATTCCAACCAGGCAGAATATTTGGAAACGTTTCATCGTCAATTAGACAGACATTAAAGTCTTGGCCGCATTTATCAATGATGGATTTCAATGTTAAATACTGGTAAGGCTGATTGAGGTCCTCCGTTTTGCGGGAGAAAAAACTTTGCCAGTGGCGGCTATTCGCTTCGTAATCCATATGAATCCAAATGATGGGTTTTTTGCTTTGAGCTAAAGAAGAATCGTTTAGCAAGTATTGTTTGACCAAGTGGTAATTTTTCATATGTTCTTCTTCGTCTTCCCCGGATTTGTATTTATTATAAATTAAACTCAAGACGAGGGTTATCGTTAATGGATATATATAATGGGTGTATTGACTGAACTTAGGTAAGGCCATTATATATATATAAACAAATAAATAATTACGACGTATATCTCTTACATTGTGTAGCTTACATCGTAATTTGCTTGAAGCCACTCATCCAACCTTGATTGGCTTTGCGCGAAACTTCGTCTTGCTTGGCGAGTTTATAGGCCCGCTGTACGTCATTCTGTGCTTGATAGGATTGGCGTTTGTGGAGATAATCTTTGGCTTGGTCTAGGGAGAGTGGTTTGGTATCGTTGTAGGTGGGGTCGGCTTGTAATTCGAGGACATTTTTAAATTTCGGGCGCGCCAAATAATCTTCGTGCGTGACGGGAATCACGCTTTCCACGTGCGCTTTTTTTAAATCTTCGTATTGGAGCGAACTAAAGAGCGCAGAGGAATAATACTCGGGTTTATCGCGTGTTAAATCAAACTGGCCGGAGGAGGCACCCATTTCTTCGACTTCTTTAAAGGGAATAAGCTCTTTGACTTCGCGTTTTTTCTGTTCGAAAGTGGCGTTCATTTGTCCTAGGGTTGTCGTGCGGGTATCCATATTTTCTTCGGATTTAATCCAGGCGCCATAACCCGTTTCATTCTCGTCATCTTTGATGCGGTGTTTCTCAAAGAGTTCATTGAAGATTTTATTGAAGTGGGGTTTTTTCTGTAGGCCTTTCAGGAGCACTTCTTTTTCTTCGTCTTTTTCCACAGTGTACTCCGTTGATTGATTTTTGGAACTTTTATGTCTAAATTCGTAGATGGAAAAGATGATTTTATAGGCGGCACTGAAAAAAAGGAAATAGGTCTTATCTAAAGCGGATTTATCAGGATGGGTCTGCATGACCATCTTCTTGACCCGCTTGAGGTCATCCGCATTAAATTCAAAATCGAGCTTAAAGAGTGCTAATAAATCATTTAGCTCATAATTTTCAATGTTCAGGTCTATACCTGCCATGCTTGCCTCCGCAACACTGTTTGCTTTTTGCATATTATACTACAAAAGTATTATAATATGTTATGTACGCCGCGCGACGGCCCGAGAATTGCGAACGGTGGAGCCGATACTTGCGGCCAAAGTGTGGGGTTTATAGAATTTTGTATTATCCGAATAGACCGAACACAGCATGTTACAGAAGAAGAGAGCCATTATTATTATATGTATATATAATAATGGCGTGTAATCAAAAACTCCTTTGTGAGTTAGAATTAAATTCACCAGCCGAAATGAAAGCTTGGCTCTTGAAAAATCACCCGGATAAAGGTGGGCAAATCGATAGTGATACCCTTGCTGAGGTGACAAATTGCTATAAAACGCGGGACTACTGTAGGGGGGTACCCCCCCTGACCCCCCCATCTGGGGTAACATCTGAAAGAGGGTCATCATCCTCAGCATCTCAAAGGGGGGTTGTGGGGGTATCCTCAGCGGAAGCATCCGCAAGGGGGGTTGTGGGGGCATCGCCCCCAAGGGGGGCCTCCCAGAAAAAGCGCGACAAGATTTTTACGTGTATGCGGCAAACCGAGAATTGGAGCAAAATGCTGCCCGAACATAAATTAGATAACAGGAAATTTGACCCTGTGCAAGTAAAAGAAGCCATTCACAATGCCTCGCCTAAACTCGAGCAGCTCTTTCAAATTATTCAACAATTAGATGAAAACGATATGCAAACCCATGGCAACCATTTCAAGCATTTTATTTTTTCCGATGTAAAGGAAGAAGGCTACGGTGCGAAAATCCTGGCGTCCGCATTTATTGCCAACGGGTATAAGAATCTCATCACAACTCGCGCGGTGCCCGGTCAAAAGTCTTTGAAACTGACTTTGGCCCCCAGTGGAAAAGATGGCAAAGCGTTTGGTTTACTCTCGTCTTCCGCTATTTTTAACTCGGAATTCAACCAGAAATTCAAGAAAGAAGTGCTGACACTCTACAACAAACGTCCCGACAACATTCACGGCGAAAATATGCGCTTTATTATTCTGGACAGCGGGTTTAAAGAAGGTATTGATTTGTTTGATGTGAAATATGTCCATATTTTTGAGCCGTCGCTCACGGTGGCTGATTTAAAACAAACCATTGGGCGGGCCACCCGGACGTGTGGCCAAAAAGGCCTAAATTTTGAGCCGAATGTGGGTTGGCCGCTCTTTGTCTATAATTATTATATTGCCGTACCGGAGGATATCAAAGAGCTTTATGAGGCGACTGACATGAGCCTGCTTCCGGAGGAGGATAAACGAATTTTTTCAAAGGCGGTAAAATTGAAAGATGCGGCGATTTTGTATAGCCGGTTTGATAAAAGCTTAACAAATTTGGCGGAACAATTGTATAAATTGGCACCGGTCTTCTCGGTGGATTTTGAACTTACGAAAAATATTCACAGGTTGGAGGATATGGCGTATTTGTATGAACAACAATCTGCTTCTGCTTCGCCTGATGCTTCGCCTGATTCTTCGGTGGGCGGCGCTTCAAAAAACAATAATGTCGAGTGTAAAGGCAAATGCGGGCTGCGCTCTACAAAAGATATCCCAGCTACCGTTGATTTTTTATTTAAAGTCTATGTAAAATACGGGCATCCGCGGAAAAATGTACCAGTCAAACACCCGCGCGCTTATTTGTGTGCGTATATGAAAACGCACCCGGACTATTGTACACAAGTGAATAAAGAATGGGCGAATCGAGCGGCCTTTGTGCCGGCGCTTTTATATAAGACGACAAAGAAAAGAATGACCAAAGTAGGTACAAAAGCTTCGCTAGGTACAAAAGCTTCGCTAGGTACAAAAGCTTCGCTAGGTACAAAAGCTTCGCTAGGTACAAAAGCTTCGCTAGGTACAAAAGCTTCGCTAGGTACAAAAGAACAAAAACCGCCCTCCTACTTGGATATAAAGCCCGAAAAACCAACCTCGTATATGGAAATCATGCCGAACAGTCCCAAGACAGAAAAACCGCCCTCCTACTTGGATATAAAGCCAGAAAAACCAACCTCGTATATGGAAATCATGCCGGAAAAACCACCCTCCTACTTGGACATAAAGCCCGAAAGACCGTCCTCCTACTTGGACATAAAGCCGGAAAAACCAAGCTCGTATATGGAAATCTCCGAAACACCAAGCTCGTATATGGAAGTAAGACCGAGCACAAAGAGCAGTCCCAAGCAGAGCAGTGCCAAGACAAGCAAACGAATTCGTATCAAACGCTCGCTGCTGACAAGACACACTAAAAAGGCCAAGCGAAGCAGTGCCAAGCGAAGCACAAAAAACACAAAAAGCAGCCCTTTACAAATTGCGGCAGAAGTTATGCAACAATTAGACCTCGTGCCCTATGTGGCGCCTACGACCGAAATGAATTACGATATAGTGGACTATAAAGGAAAAACCGATAGTCAATTAAAACAAGCCGCGGTCGGCCCGCCACGAAAAAAACTGAACTTTCAAAAAATGCGTGATTTCATTAAAACCAATTATGTCAAGAATTATACGTGGAGTGAGATTAAAGTAGAAAATAAGTGTGTGGAGCAAGGCCAAGCGAAGCAAGCCGGCGGCGCTCGCATCATGTCCTTAAATCCCACCCAAGATTTTGTTCGAACTTTTTTCACACCACAGTCGCCGTATAAAGGTTTACTTTTATTCCATTCAGTAGGTACAGGCAAAACGTGCAGTGCTATCGCAACCGCCACTGCATCCTTCGAGCCAGAAGGGTATACAATTTTATGGGTCACGCGCACAACCTTGAAAAGTGATGTCTACAAAAATATGTTTGACGATGTCTGCCATCTGCTCTTGGCCGAAAAAATGAAAAAAGGTTTGGTCATGCCGGAGGATTTAACCCGACGAAAAAATCTACTCAGCAAAAACTGGATTGAGCCGATTAGCTATAAAACCTTCAGTAATCTTTTGACACCCGGCGCGCATAATGTCTACATGGACAAACTGATACAACGCAATGGCAAAGCCGATATTCTCAAGAAAACCTTGATTGTTATTGATGAGGCGCATAAACTCTATGGTGGTGATTTGAAGGCAGGGGAACGCCCGAACATGGAAATAATGGCGCGCTTGCTCCAAAAGAGTTATGATACATCAGGAAAAGATTCCGCACGTTTACTGCTCATGACAGCGACCCCTTTTACCAATAGCCCGCTGGAATTGTTTCAACTCATTAATTTATGTAAGGAAACCCCGAGCGAACATATCACCACAGACCTCGCGGAATTTAAACGCACGTATATGAATGCGGAGGCGCTGTTAACCGAGACGGGTGTGAAAAAATTAGCGGATAAATTGAGTGGCTATATTAGTTATTTAAACCGGGAACAAGACCCGACGCAATTTGCGCAACCGATTATGATTGACGTGCCGGTCATTCTCTCACATTTGCCCGACAATGAAGTCCGTCGCGAATTGTTTGACCAAGAGGATAAACAGGTGAAGACTCTAAACAAACTCGAAGCAAAAGCTTTGCTCAAACAAGACGAAAATACGATAAAAGAATTGAATAAACGGCTGCGGGAAACACACAAAAACTTAAAAATGATGCTGAAAGAAAACCAAGCACGCTGTAAAACTATAAAAAATAGAGTGGAAAAGGCAAAGTGTATGCAAATAAGTCGGGCGGAAGTGGAAACGGAAATCAATGCGACAGTGGTCTTGATTAAGACCGAGCTTGAAAAATTGAAAGCCAGTCAAGCCGAAAATAAAGGCTTGAAAGAGGCGGACAAAGAACGACTAAGAAGAGTAAAAGAGCGCTTGGAGACCTTGCGTAAAGAATTATTACAGGAGGTCATGTTGGTTGAACGTTGTAAAAATATTCGGCTTGTTTAATAACAGCCTTTGGCTTGTTTAATAACAGCCTTTGGCTTGTTTAATAACAGCCTTTGGCTTGTTTAATAACAGCCTTTGGCTTGTTTAATAACAGCCTTTGGCTCAAGTATAGTAAGAATAGCCTTCGGTTGTCAGCTCTTGTGCCTTCCGTGCACAGCGCAGAAAAAATTCATTGACAGTCGCCGGGTCCGCGCCTACGACCGAATCATCGGGAATATACCAGGCGTCGCGCTTTACCCCGCCCCAGAACGCCAAGAAAACCGGGATGCCTTTGACCATTTTCTGTTTTTTCAAGGCCGCGTATAAATCCAAATTCTCATCGACATCAATGTCCGCGCAAACAATATTGTTGGGACAATTCAAGACAAATTCCTGGTAAGCGGGCGCGATGGTCTTGCAAGGCCCGCACCATTCCGCGCCAAATTTAATAACCATGACCTGATTTTTCAGCATAGCCTGGATGGCCCTTAATTGCGCAACATTTAATTCGGTTATGACCGCTTTTCGCATTGTCTTAGACATTTATATATATATACGCATATATATATTTAAATTATTGTTTAACAATACTTTCCAGCGTATCAATATCTATCCGTGGTAATTCGACATGCGCTTCCCAGAAGAATTTACAAAAAGCCCAGAGAAAGACATAATCGACCACATACCAATCCAGGTGCGCCGCAAGCAGTTTTTTATGGAGCGCATACGGAATAAGGGCCATACTGGTGGGCGGCAGGACGTAGCAGAGCTGGACGAGCGGTGAAACCGGTTGCTTGGGCTGGAGGGGAACAAACGTGTGGTCAAAATACGGCACAAATTTAATTAAATCGGCGAGCAACGGCGGGTAATAATAATGATATTGCCAGCGCCAATCGGGACAGCCGGTCGAATAATACTTCAGCGTCCATTCCAAGCCTTCTAAATAATTTGTGCTAATTTCTTTGCGTCGGTCGTCGTCAATCCGCGTGTTGAATAAAATTTTATAATACCGTGTTTCCCAGCCAGTTTCCTGTGGATTAATATAGAGTTCGTGTGCCCGCTCTTTCAAAGGCAGCAGGAGATTTTCGTCCTCGCTTTGCTTATCATTGCTTTGCTTATCATTGCTCCGCTTATTATATTTGCTCTGCTTCTCTCGCTGAACATATTCGTCTTTTAGAAAGTCTAATTCATTCACAGCCAGGTGGGAAAGAAATTTCCGCATATTTTTCCAAATGATTTGCCTATTTTTCGTCAATGTCTCTTTCCCCTCACTAAAAACGAATTTATACGCATTAATAAGATGATTGATACCCGTCGTGCGAATATTCAAAGCGGGAAAATGTGGCAAAAAATCATTGCCGAGAAAGAAGCAAAGCAGAATATAGTCAAAAAGCACAGCGTTGTCCAAAGTAATGGAAGCGAGTGCCTTTTTTTCCTTTGACAGTTCATTGATGAGGGTTTTGGCAAAGAGTGGAATATCCAAGAGATAATTTTCGTTTGGATTCAAGGTCTTGTCGATATTTTTAATAAATTCCGGTGTCTCGCGGTATAAATAGAGGTTTTCCGAGATATGTAAATGATTTAAAGTTAACATAATGAGGTCGGCATCAAGGCCGTAAATAATGGTTTGGGTATCTTTGTGATACGCCGGGTGGGCACGAATATACTCATATATTTTGTGTTCACCTTCACCCGACTCCGTTGCCGTCGAAACGATAATGCTTTCGAGGCCAAATTCACCTGGGCGCGCGAAACGTTTGGTAATATCATCGCCGAGTTTTTTCATAAATGCGGTGCCTGGCGTAATCGCCGCTGTATTCCAAGCGCTGGGGTTGGCATTTTGATAAGCGGTCATGTAGCGCCGGTTGCGCTGCTGGTCTAATTTGGCCAAGGGCGCCACCCCATCAAACGCAATCAAAACCCGCTTATTGGGCTGCAGTGTTTGAAACATTTTCACTAGACTCTCACAGACCTCTTTAATAATAGCGTCTTCGTAGAGGCCGAAATTTTTATATTGGCCAGTGTCCGCTTGACTAAGTTTGTGATGCGCTTCATAAATAAAAGAGTTGCAGTCCAAATAAAGATTATTAATTTTTGGCCCGTTTCCCAGCTTAAAATTCTTGATTATATTGCGGTGATTACGCACAATATATGAAAAATAACTTGGAATACCCATATTAAATTTATATATATCTATATATATCTATATAAAAATTCTTTATATAAATATTAGTTAGCTTAATATGTATATATAATATATGAATTCATATCAGCTTATACAGAATAAAATCATTAAATTACAAGATATTGTGAAAAATGTTAGCCGGACAAATCAGTTGTATAAAATAATGGGTTTTTTAGAAGCAACCGAATTAAATTCCTGCCTTGTTTATGCTGAAACGATTTATTTAAAATTAAAAAAAGAACGGCTGGCGTTTGAAGCGAAGATAGCGGACGATAATTTTAATGATACCATAAATACGCTACAGGATATTGTAGGCGACATATCCACTTTAATTAGTCTTTATGGCTGTGAAAAATTGGAAAATCTTATCCATATCTGTATTGGGCATAATTATAACATTGAAGAAAAATATGTAGCGAAATACAATTTATTGAATACTTATGTAAAGCCCGTACGCTATAAAATATTAGATTGGCACGCCAAATTAAAACCGACCGACGATACCATTTGTAAAACGGCCGATAATTTCGAATGCTTTGATTTTAAAAATGAGATATTTGATATAATTTTTCAAAATCGTGTTTATGGTATAAAATTCGCAATTCACAATATAGAAAAACAACATACGCTCATTGTTTATGGTATAATGGAAGATGTATCGACGGCTTATATTGAAAATAGTATAATACAAAACAAGTTGGTTGAATTAGAGGCAGGGGCAAGCGGCGCATGGGCAAGCGGCGCAGGGGCAAGCGGCTGTAAAAAAACCTACGAGAGATTTGTAAATTGTCTTACCCTAAAAGAAATACTGGTCCTTAATACCAGCAAACTAATCCAAAAGTATAACTCTTACCTCGAACAATTTAAGATAATTAATAAAAAACCTTTAGTGCAGGTCATCAATGAATTTGTTGCCAAAGAAATATACGACAAAAGAAATGTATTGATTATGCTGATAATTAACTCGGCTGAGAACGAATGCCATTATTTGGCCTACTTACTCTACGACCTCTTATCCAATGATATTAATGGTATCATTGATACGTATGAACAAACGTTAATATATGACAGCTTACCTTATCAGGTCAAAAAATATTTTCGGGATATCATGAAACAAATTGTCGTTTATACCAATACGTTATCCAATACGACTGTCAGTAAAATACCACTCGAACAACGCATTTGTTTAATGAAAACCAGCGACATCGTGAAAGAGAAAGCCATGGTAAAATTAAAGGAAGTAAAAATGAAATCAGAGGATACGGGTTCGAAAGCTATGCAGTTTTTGGACGGCCTGCTCAAAATACCCTTTGAAATCTACAAGGAAGAGCCGGTGCTTAAATTAATGAGTCAGAGCATTAAACTCTTTTCAAGCATAGTCCAGGCCTTGGAAAAAACGTCTAGCGCCTTGCCTTTTCCGGTGAAAGACACCTATACAAGTTTCGAAATACAAAAATATATACCCAGTCTAAAGAGCCACTATAAATTACATGCGAACTTATTACAGAAGACCCACGCCATTATAGCGACCTGTACGCGAAATAAAATGCTGGAATTTTATGAAAAACTTAAACATTGCAGTACAAAGGAAAAGAAACCATTAAAATTAGCGGGGAAAACGATAACACAATTGCGTGAAGAATTTATGCTGCTTTTGACAGACTATTTAAAAAGCGAAGACACACTAGACGAAATGCTGATATTAATGGAAACGATAACACAGACCGAACCCCTCGCGGTCTTTTTAAACCAGAATTTAAAGAGTATTGAACAAAACATGTCCCAGGTGCATACTTTTATGGGAAATGTAGCGAACACCCTCGACTTGTCGGTTTACGGCCATACGAACGCCAAACGGCAGATTGAACGTATTATCGGCCAGTGGATAAATGGCGATATAACAGGGTATTGTTTTGGTTTTGAAGGGCCGCCTGGAGTGGGGAAGACCTCCTTGGCCAAAAAAGGTATTGCCCAGTGCTTACTCGACGAACATGGTGTGGCCCGACCGTTTGCTTTTATTGCGATGGGTGGCAGCACAAACTCGAGTACATTAGATGGCCATAATTATACTTATGTAGGTTCCACTTGGGGGCGCATTGTCGATATTTTAATGGACACGAAAATTATGAATCCGATTATTTTCATCGACGAATTAGACAAGGTCAGTAAAACGGAAAATGGCAAAGAAATTATCGGCATTCTGACACATTTAATTGACCAGACACAGAACGATACCTTCCAAGATAAATATTTCAATGGCATTAACTTAAATCTCTCCAAGGCTTTATTTATCTTTTCGTACAATGACGCGGATTTAATCGACCGTATCTTGCTTGACCGCATACATCGTATCAAATTTGAAACTATTTCAGTCGAAGATAAACTGATTATCGTGCGGAACTTTATATTGCCGGAAATTTACAAGAAAATGGGGTTGGCGAATATGATTTCGATAAGCGATAGCGTGATTGAAACGATTATTAATGATTATACAGCGGAACCAGGTGTGCGGAAGTTAAAAGAATTGTTATTTGAAATAATCGGAGAGATTAATTTAAATATATTGAAAAATACTATCGCATTAGACATTCCGTTTGTCATAACCATAGAAGATATTAAAACCAACTATTTGAAAGAACACGTGGAAGTGCGGCCGTTGAAGATACATACGGCGCCACGCGTGGGCGTTATTAATGGCATGTGGGCGAATGCGGCGGGAAAAGGCGGTATTTTGCCCATCGAAGCGGCGTATTATCCGGCTAGTGCTTTTTTGGAATTGAAATTGACTGGTATGCAGGGAGATGTCATGAAAGAAAGCATGACGGTGGCCAAAAGTCTAGCATGGGCTTTATTTGTAAAATCGGATGCGAAGGCCTTGGAAAAAATAGAAAAAACACAAGGGCTACACGTCCACGTGCCAGAGGGGGCCACGCCGAAAGATGGACCTTCGGCTGGCACGGCGATTACCATGGTGCTTTATAGTTTATTTAGTGGCCGCCAAATAAAAAATGACGTGGCTATAACGGGGGAAATCTGTTTACAAGGACGCGTTACGGCCATTGGTGGTTTAGAATTGAAAATACTCGGCGGGCTACGCGCGGGGATTAAAACGTTTATTTATCCGCAAGAAAATGACAAGGATTTTGAAAAATTTATGAAAAAATATGCGACAAAACCCGCGTTATTGGGTATACAATTTTTCGCAGTCGAAACGATTGAAGAGGTTATACCGTTAATATTTTAATGAGCAATGCGATATTATATATCTAATATATACTATGGCCATCGCATTAACCTTATCCAATATATTACAATTTTTTTCATTTATAGCGCCAACATTGTTGGTATTCTTTATGTTTTTGTCCTCTTTGTTTAATCAAAATTTAAAAGGTTTAGTGTACATTGCTGGCATTTTGATGGCATCCTTTATTAATATTATTTTTATGAATATCATTGGTAGCGAGGTCAGCGACGACGCCGCTTTTTCGTGTAGTTTGTTTGATATACCACACATGACAAAATACAATAGCCCTTATCCCAGTACTTTAATTATCGCATTTACGATTGCGTACTTAACCCTGCCTATGAAATACAATAATCAGATGAATTATGTGGTGCTCAGCTTTTTGTTGTGTCTCTTGGCGATTGATATGCTAACAAAAGTCGATAATAAATGTACAACCTACCCGGGTACTATCTTAGGCGCGCTTGTAGGCTTTTTACTTGGCACGATTTGGTATATTTTATTCTATTCCTTGGGGTATAGTTCCTTGCTGTATTTTGATGAGCTGCGCAGCGATAATGTGCAGTGCTCTATGCCGTCGAAGCAAACCTTTAAGTGTTCAGTTTATCAAAATGGTCAGCTTATCTCCAGTAATCTTACTTGATGATTCATAAGTTATATTTCGAAATATTTTGATTGATATACTCGATAAATTGTTTCATATACAGATTCCGGTGAAACCCGTGGAGCATCGTTTTCTCGTTATTCGAAGTGGCGCTCATGACCCGAATAAAATGTTTAACCACCTGATACGTATTGGCGGTTTTATATATATCCAACGCAGATTTGGCGTAAAAAAGTGTTTTAGTACGCTTATTGACATCGTTGTGAAAACGCCATAAAAAATCGATTAAGGCCTCTTTGTTTGCGGAAATCGCGGCTTGATTAACCCGACTCATCGTTTGGGTGGCGTGTTGTTGGCAATCCGGGCAAGGTAAATGGCTACAAATACTCACGATATGTGAAACCAAACGTGGTAATTCTGCTTGATGTTCCTCTTTTAATTTTTCAGCTAAAGTGTGAAACAAGAGCCAAATCGCATTTCCCCACTCTTTTTTTTTCATTTTATTTAATATATAAAGACAATATAATTTATTTATATTATGAATTATATTGTAGAGGATAATTTTGATTTTTATAGTGAATTGAATAGTAGTGCGGAGCAAGTGCCTGAGAAAGGCCAAGTGCCTGAGAAAGGCCAAGTGCCTGAGAAAGGCCAAGTGCCTGAGAAAGGCCAAGTGCCTGAGAAATCGCCACAAACGATTTGTATGATTTCGCACGAACCCTTAACTTACAATGCCCTTACTTTATCCTGTAAGCATACTTTTAATTATCTGCCACTGTACAATGAATTATGTCAGCACAATAATAAACAATATATCAATTGCCCCTATTGTCGGAGTAAATCGGAAAAACTAATACCTTTTATTCCTTTGCCAGGCGTGACAAAAATATATGGGGTGAATTACCCGACAAAATGGTGTATGCCAATACCCAAATGCTCCTTTATCATAAAAACTGGCATGTATAAAGGTTTGGCTTGTCAGCATAGTGGCGTAGAGTACGAACATGGAATATTCTGTAGTAAACATGTCAATTATAACATTGATACGTCGTGGACCGCTGAAAAGGCGGCGTTGTTTAAAGCGAAAAGCGTGCCGGAACTTAAGGCAATGTTAAGAGAGAAAGGTTTAAAAGTGGGCGGAGTGAAGAAGGATTTAGTGAACCGTCTATTGGCAATAGTTGATGTGAAAAATACTAATAAAAAATAAAATATAAATAACTATTTTTATAGTGTAGTAATGGCTAGTAAAGAAAAACTCACACAAAATGTTAAAAATTGGTTACAGATGGATAAAGAAATCAAAGTTCTACAAAAGGAATTGAAAGAGCGAAAGAAAAAGAAAAATGATTATACTGCGGCGCTTTTAACGATTATGAAAACGAATGAAATTGATTGTTTGGATATTAATGAAGGCAAAATTATATACACGCAGAGCAATGTAAAAAAACCCATCAATAAACAGCATTTGGAAGAATGTTTAATAAAATATTTCGAAAAAAATCCGAACATTCCGACCGACGAGGTTGTTCAGTTTATTTTAGAAAACCGCGCGACAAATGTGAAAGAAAGTATTCGGCATAAACCTGTAAAAAATGTCTGACCTTCTTATAATGCTAAAAAATAAAAGAAATATAGTATCAAGACTATTTGATACTATAAACAAAATGACAGAAGAAGACACAAGCGAAGCAGGCACAAGCGAAGCAGGCACAAGCGAAGCAGGCACAAGCGAAGCAGGCGACATAGTCGACGACAAAGAAGCAGGCTTAGCCGAAAATTATACTGTTTCGATACCGAATAAAAACACCCCTTTGAAATTTACGACAACAAAACCAATTGTCCTTTGCGTCTATCGAGTGCGCACCGATGGATTGTATCCATTTATCCTCTTTTTACTACAACAAAAGAGTAATAATTTTTTTGCTTTGCCGTATGGCGGTAATCGACCAAAAAAGATAAAATATGCGGCGATTGCTTATCTGAAAACAGTTATGCCTAATACCTTCACTTATGCGGGTTTTTATGAAAGCACAGAGCAAAACATTCTCATTTTAACCACTAACGACCAACCGCAGGTGGATACTTCAACGGAATACATCTGGGCAACCGCATTTGAAATCATTAATAAGAAACAAGTGCTGAATGATGCGGTCCATTCAAATGTCCTGACATTTTTTCACGCGAATCCGGCCTTTTTAACTTTAAAAACACGTGAACAGTGTCTATATGAATCGCCTATGCTTGGATATTATCAGGCCGACCAAGCTACATGTACGCCTGAAGAACTGGATATCTACCGGGAAACCATCTTACCTACCCTAGGTAAATGTTATTATTTATTAATGACCCTCCCTGCCGACGGGACGAAAATTTTACGAATTGTGTTTTTCGCGGGGAAAATGGTCTTGTATACAGGCAAAAAAGAGATATACGATTCACTCTTATGCCATAAGAAATATTATATTATACAGAATTATAATCAACATGTCCTAGTGTCGGTTTGTTAAATACTTTTCAACAAATACCGCATATCCGCGATTTCTTGTTCTTGAGTCAAAACTATCTTGGTCGCGAGATTAATAACCGCTGGATTTTTCGTTTTTTCTAAAATATTTTTGCTCGTTAAAAGGGCCATTGAATGATGTTCTACCATCTCTCTTATATAATTTTTCTCGTCGATTCCAAACTGTATGCGGTAAAGATAAATGAAAAGCAGGAGTAAACCAAGCACAGAAACTAATAACTGGGTATTGGCCATGGGGCTAAGCAGAATTTCCAAAAACACCATAAATAAACCCATAATAATACACATATAGACCTTACCGATGCTCATGCTTATATTTTCCAGCTTATTTGTCATAATGTAGCTGATAATGAAATATTGGATGAGAAACATCCCGACAAACATGGAAAGCATCATGCGCATCTTACTATAAGATATGAAAATATTTAAAGTGCCGCTTTCTCATCATCACCTAGGTTTTCATCCAATTTATTATACAATTTTATGTCTTTGCCTGATAGATAGTATTGGTATATTTCCAAGACCTTATAATAACTAATAAAAATCGATGAAAATAATGAAACGACGTTGGCTATCATAAAAAGAAATTGTTGTAATTCTATCGAATAGGCCAGCCAGATACTCGTACCGATGACGCGCATAAATAAAAAGGTTGGACTAAAATCCTTGGTGGATTTTGATTTATAGGTTTTGACCACTTGGGGAATATTATAAACAAAATTGATGATATTGCCAATAACCAAAAAGACATTCATAGTGGTTGAAACTTTATCGTCAAATATAGAAAAATCCATCATACAAACACTTCTATATGGTATAAGTGCTATATGTTTAAATATATTTATATTATTTATGCTCTCAAAAATAAAATAAATATAATCAATTAAAATATATACAAATACTATATGGAATATCTCACCTTTGTCCTTTATACAGTATTATTTATAATTATTACCGTCCCAGTAGCAATCGTTATCTTTGATTTTTTTAATATCAAATTTGAGGTCTACGGGAATTATTTATTATGGTTTATAGCTTTAGCTTTATTTAATGCTATCTTACCTATTAAACAAAATAACATCTTTGAATAATAAAAAAATTGAAAGGACTTAAACCAAATAGTTTATAGTAAACCTGATAAAATGGAAAAACATATCAACAGCAAATTGGAGCAATACCAGATTAAATTCAAGTCCGACATTAAAGAATGGATTGCTTCACGCAATGTGCTCATTATGGACAAAAATCAAACGGAGAATTATAATAGCGAATTCATGCAATTTATATACGATTATAACAGCATCCATATGGACGAAACCGATTTTAAAAAACGCAAGCGCATTAAAAATATTGTGCCGCAATTTGAACTCTGCGTGGCCAAACGGGCGAACGGGGAACAGTGTACACGCCGGAAAAAAACCGATGGAAAATATAAAGACAGCCCGACGAATTTATGCGGCACGCACGTGAAAGGTACACCGCATGGCAGTATATCCAATGACGCGACGACCCCAAAACCCAATACCAAAGTGGAGGTCTGGGTGAAAGATATAAAGGGCATCAATTATTATATCGATGCAGAGCATCATGTCTATAACCCCGAAGACATTCTGGCAAATAAAGTCAACCCGTCGATTATTGCCACTTGGGTAAAAGTGACTGACGATGTCTATTCCATTCCGCAATTTGGTATTTGAATAAAATAGGATATAAATATAATTTTTTTACATTTATAAAAATGTTCAATGTGGTTATTTGCGGGGTTGTGAAAAATGCGGCGGCGCATTTACGAGCGAATATGGAGGCGGCCGTCGAATTAGGCCAAAAGTGTGATACCTATAAAATCGTTATCTACGAGAATAACTCTACGGATACGACCAAAGCGATTTTGAACAGTTATCAAGGCAATCCCAATTTTCATTTGCTTAGCGAAGATATAGACCCCGCAACCATAAAACAGGAGAGTAAAATCTGGGCCTATACGAAAGTAACCGGGTCAGACCATCCGTGCCGCATTGAACAGATTGCGAATGCCCGCAATAAATTAGTCAATGAATTACAACAGGAAAAATATGATGATTTTAATTATGTCGTCATGATTGATTTTGACAGTAAAAAATTTGTGATTGAAGGCATTCTCGATTCATTGCGACTGGTGAAAGAAAATCGGAAACGCATCATTTATGCCAATTCGGTCGAGTATTATGATTATTATGCTTTGCGTTCGAGTCATGCGGATTATAGTTTGTTTGGACCAGAATTGATGGGTGAACATTTTTGGCAGCTCATGTCGTCCCAACCCTTGAAAATAAATCCAGCCTCAACAACCCTAGTCCCGGTCTATTCGGCTTTTAATGGGATTGGGGTTTATGCGAAGGACATCTTTACCTCGCATTTTTATGACGCTTTACCCACCTCGGCGGTGAAAACGCTTTATGAGAAAATTATTACCACGCAGCCCGTTGCTTATACGAAATACAAGACTGTTCTTCAAAACAGCTGCCCGAAATTCCCGGGTGGCGAGCGCGATGAACATTTTTATTGGAAAAATAATAGCGGGTATGACAAGCCGGTTATTTGTGAGCATGTGGCGTTTAATTTTGCGGTTATTCAGTCCGGTTGCGAGATATACATCAACCCGCGGATGCTTTATTGGTGGTGAGTTTATTCTATAAAAATAAAATACGTCTTATTTTTATATTTGATGGAGCCAAACGCAGTAGAGCCAAACGCAGTAGAGCCAAACGCAGTAGAGCCAAACACCAACAAAACCAAACTTATTTTGGATTTTTTAAATAAAGGGCAGATTGCTTGCACCACTTTGAACGATTTAAACGGCATGTTATTGCCGCGCGAGTTATTTTTTAATGATGTACTCTATAAACAACTTAAAGAACATATACCGGCTTTAAAACAACTTTTTTCCTCCTCCTATTTGACAGCTTTCCAAGCACCGGCTGAGCATACACAAAAATGGCCGCAATTGAATTTGATGCGGCAAGTATTGCGGTCCTGTCATTTTAAATTAACACCTAAACGCGTGTCAGATGGCTATACGGTGGATGGTAAGAAAAAATACAAACGGATGTTTATTATCGAGAAAATGCGTATGATATAATAGGCGCATAGTATATATGCCCGACGTTCCCGGCCGCTATATACCGAAAAATCTTACACGGAGAGATAAAGAGCAAGCAAAAAAAGAATTGAATCTCTCGCGAAAATTATACAAGAAACATATTTATCACACGCGAAAAAAGGTGCCGTCATTTCACTCGAAGACATCGAAGCATATCTTGAAGGCAAAAAAAGTCTATGGTTTACCAGAAATAGTGCCTTCGGCTTTACTGGCGAAAAAAACGGGTTGTTCTCTAGGCGCCTTAGATAAAATCGTTAAAAAAGGCGAAGGTGCGTATTTTTCATCAGGCTCACGTCCCAACCAGACGGCGCAATCATGGGGTTATGCGCGTTTAGCAAGCGCTATTACCGGCGGTAAAGCCTCGGCGGTAGATTATAGTATATTGGAAGAGGGGTGCTCGAAGAAGAGTAAAGCTTTAAAGCTGGCAAAGAAATCGATGTATTACCAGACCCACGGACGTCGCGGCGTGCCTACGGTAAAAATATAATATAATATATATGGTGACAAAAAAGACGCACAAGTGGTCCTTGAAATACAAACGAAGCATCAATTGTCGAAGACCTAGAGGGTTTTCACAAAGACAACACTGCAAGTATGGTCGTAAAAATTTAACCAGAAAAAGAAAAAACCTTTAAATTGGTTTTATTTTTTACATATGTTTATTGCTCTTTCGCCTTTAGTTTGTCCTGCCGTATCTTTTCGCGCTTTACGATATATTGGTCCGTTTCGCCCTTCGCATTGAATTTGGAGGTATCGTTCCTCCAATTGGCATCAATTTGTTCGACAAGAATGCCGTAGGTCATGCTGATTTCTTTCAGTTGCTCGTTCACATACTGCCGAAGTGTGTCGTATTCCGCTACTTGCTGAATCATCTCGGCAGCGAATTCTTCACCGGTTTTCTTGCTGAGGAGTATCTGGCGAAACATGTCGGTGCCTACTGTCGTAAAGAGTTCGCACACGTGTAATAGAGCCGTATGTTGTTTCCGTTTTTTGTCCTGCTGAATCAACCCAGCGGCGAACATATCACGTGTACACTCTTGTAAAATATACTCGACGCGTCTGCGCTGATACACTTCCTCTGTATTGTCTTGCAACTCAACGATATAGGTCAATGTAAAGTGAAGCTGCAGCCGATGAATCGTCATTAGCGTGTTATAGAAGAAGTCCTGGTGTCGCCGTGGTAGCGCAGCTTCAGCAATTTTTTGGTTAAGCTCATAGTAGGTCGGCAAGCCCCCGCACACTACATCAACCGGATTCCGCGGCAACCCTCCATGTTCCCGTTGATACTTGTAGAAGTGAGGGTTGTGCACCGGACCGGAGACAAGGTTTCCTGTCTCCCAGCTGAACGCCTTATGGCACTGCGTACACCACATCTGGTCGCAGCCGTCAATTTTACTGATGCGCGCACCACAGCACGGACACGGTTTTGACTGTTTCTTGATAAACTCGGCACTTTCGATATTTTCCGGCTTGCATGTATGTGCTCCTTCTTCTTTTACAGGGCCGATATGCTCGAAACATTTGGCGCAGGTGTGGTGCTCGCACAAGTCGCATTTGTATTGGGTGGAGAGATAGCCGCGGCAATCCGTATTGCCACACGGCATAATAAACTTGCTGACTTCTTTTTTTTCTTCAACGACCATGCCCCAGATATCAATGATGGCCATATTATTCCGGCATTCGATTATGTGGGTATCGAGCAGGGCGACGGTTTCTTTCGCGGTTTCTATATTTTTTAGATACTTTGGTCTATCTTCTTTACTACTGTGCAAACAAGAATAGCGCAAATCTCTCAAGTGCCGCTCGGCTTGAATCTTTTCATCGCGGAAACCTCGCATTATTGTGTGGAGTTCACGGAAGCGTTTCATCCTTTCGGCCGCCGCCATGGTTTCGGGCAAACGACTAAGCTGCTGCTGGACTAGCAACTCGGTACGATGCGCCTGGTAGTCGTTACGCATAAACGATGCGTTCAGATGTTTTACCAAAAATTTGTCGCTCCACGCTTTATTACATTGCATACAATTGGGGTCGGCAGTTGTGCCTAATATATACTTACGGATACAGGCCTTACAGGCTTCAAACGAACACGCGTGTTCGCACGCAATCTTCATGTGCGTTGACTTGTTATACGCTTCACAGCAGACGGTACATTCTTGGGTGGCCATTTCGGTTTACTTTTTCGTTCGGGTTATTACTCTATTTATTTTTGAAAAAATCCATTTCAATTTTTTCAAAAACTTTTCTATACAAATAGTATAATGGATAATATTTGTTATACCGGTGAAGGTGCATTAAAATCAGGAAATCATACCCAAAAGCAATATTTAGCCGTCATGGATAAAAATGAAAAAAAAGGTGTGCTGTTCAGTTTAAATCTTTAAAGTGTAAATCGTGTTTAAAAAGTATAGAAATGAATAGTAAACAAGTGTTCAAATGAATAAAAGCGAAATTTAAAAACAAAACATACAAAATGTCAAAGAAGACGGAAGCAAAATTAGTAAAACAAATTAATAAATGCGACCGATGTAAAAATAATAAAACAAAAAAGTGTGATTTAAAAAAATATATAGAATATTCAGGCGCTAGAGTCGGAAAATGTGAAGATTCGGAAAAGGTATAAAAAACTTTTTACAAGAAGCGCTTTAATATCGCCTCTAACTGTGGAAAGCAGATGGGATTGCGGTGGTCGACATGCGTACAATTGGTTTCATAGGTATGTAAGCCATCTAGAAAATTCAAATGCTTTAAACCGAGTGCATCCTTCTTATAGAGTTCGGTTTCTTCCAAGGGAATCACCTCAAAATCCTTATCAAAAAAACTGAACTTGCCACTCTCGGGTGGGTCTAAGACCTTGTCCGCCGGTGACCATATCATGACAAAATTCGAGAGATTGCGAATATTCCTGCGATGAAGGGGCGATTCTTTTTCACACCAATATTCGTTATTTAAAAGTGCCAAAAAAGAACACGTTAAATAGATGTCTAAGACTGTGGGGTTGCGCCAATAACTGGCAATAGAGAGATGGTTTTGAAAAAAATCATTATACATCAACCCATTGTTTTTTGTATTGGGCCAAAAAACACCGCCATGGGGCGCAACCAAGGTGATGAGATTGCGCACGGGAAACGAATTACAGCGTTCCACGTAGCCTCGGGCAAGCAGGCCACCTTGTGACATACCAATGAAATCAAAGCCATTTCTTAGCGCATCGATTTCGTAAATCGAAAGACATAGAATGTCGAGTTGATTTACGAGGGAGGTATACATACTGGTTCTTTCGCCATTGCCAATTTCCATATTGAAAACAACGGTGTCAAAAGTGGTTTCTAGCCAGTCGCATAAAGGCACCATCTCTCGGCTGGAACTTTCCAGGCCGTGTAAGACTACGACAGGGTAGTTTACATAGGTCGTGGTTAGGGTTGTCGTCATGGTCGTTGTATCATTCACCATCGTAATTCTTTTTAAAATTGGAAACGGATTAACCCATTCGCTGGTCAATACTGTTATGAGTAGCAAGGTTTTTTTAATTAGACCAAACATCTTATACATCTATAGCATAAGATGTTTTTAAATGTTAACATATTTAATATTAATGAATCCCAAGTGAAAAAAATAAAAAATGCTTTTACAGCATCCTTTTTTCTTCTATTCGTTTATTCGTATTTTAAAAGTAGGGGTAGGCTTCACGGTTATGCGTATCCGCATACTGGAGACTATCCCAGTAAGACGAGGGGAGCGGCTTCGACCAGTTCAAGAACAATCCAGCATTCTGCAATCCAATGAGTTGTTTTTTATAGGCACGGCGCTGAATTTGGTCACGCACGGCCTTCATTGTTGAAAGCCTTTTCCCGGCTTTTTGCGGCGTATCAGTCTCATCGTCTGAGATGTCTTCTATGTTTTCCCAAACGACAGGGTCCGGTTTCATTTTCGGGGTTCGGCGCACATTCATCCAGATACTATTTTCGTTGACGGCAGCTTTTAACCCAACGGAAGGGTTCTTCTTAACGGCTTTCGAAACATTAATCGAACTCATTTTAAAACGGCTTTTAACTGGCTTGGGTATTGCCTTCAATTATTTCTTGAAAAGTATTTCAATTTTTTCTAATAGAATAAGAAAAGACGAAGAAACTAAAATTTTACATCTGATTCATAGTTTAAAAATGAACCGGTGCAGCCTGTGGATTAGCTTTGGGTAAGATAAATGCGTGTTTTTTCCCACCAGTGAAAGGTTTTCGCTCTTTATTTTTCAAATTGACTTGACTTTGTCTTAAATACTCCAACAAAATATCAATACTATCAAGTTTTGACCAATTACTTTTTTCTATTGTAAAATTCTTTTCCATTTTCTTTAATTCGTCGTTAATGCTATAAAAATACCCACGAATGATTGTCGCATAATTATTTACATTGATTTTTAACGCATTAAAGGCTTCTTTATAAACTTCTTTGACATCCATTTCGGGGTTTTGGATGACACATTCCGCAAAAAACCAACTCCATAATTGACAAAAACCAGTGCCTTCGTCCTTACCGCGATTTCTGTAGCTAGTTTCATACGATTGAAACCCATGAAAAAAATATGAGGGATTACCATTGTATTTCGGACAAATTTTACTGGGTTTCACGTAAGTAAACTTTCTATTGTCGGGCAGGTCTAAATAAGAATTAATATCCTTGGTTAATTTTTCTAAAAATGTGTTGGTTTTATTTTCTTCTGATTCATCTCTAAATGCCGAACCGTGGGGCTCAAACCGAATAATCTCTCGTGTTGGCGCTTTAATAATTAACATATTTAAATGCCGTGGTATGCGTAATGGAATAAGGATGAGTTGTTCACCTGTTTCTAAACATAGTTTCATATTTTTTAAAAATTTATCCTTATTCCAATCAATATATCTGTATTTGTTCTTTTTTAATAAATATTCTTTATACGCTTCTTCTGTAACATTTTTTTTGTTTTTGTTGTAATATTTTTTATAATCTTCGGTTTCAAAATTACTATAGGTTTTGATAGGATACATCGGGCAATGTTGTTTATATTTTTCGTGAAAATACACCGTGATAAATTCAGATACCATACTTCCATCATACTTTACTGTTTTGTCTTTTCCTTTCGCCAATAAATCATCTAAAAACTGGAAATTCTTTTGGAGTTCTTTTTGTAAAGGCGGTGGTACTAATTCTTCTTTGGCTTTTGTTTCTTCCGCCCTAATTATTTGTCCTCTGCTTATTTGTTCCTTGGTTTTCAGTGGCCTTTTTTGATATACTTTCCGTGTGCTCTTCTTCGTTGTGCTTTTCACACACCGAAAATCCTCCACACGCCTTATCTTTTCACTCTTACACTTTTGCCGACATTTTTTTGTGACGGGGTGTGTTACTTTATTTTTTTGTTCACAGGCTTTATAACAACGCTTGGTAACTGCATTATAGAGCAGGTCTTTCTTAAGACATTTCTCCATATATATATAAAATTGAAATAAATATTTAAATACTTAGAATTGACAAACCCGCCAAAATGACTGAACCAACCGTACGCTATGCCAATGAAAATATAAATATAATAAAACTCCAAAATCCCGTCATTCAGCAATGGGAAATAAGTCTAAACGAAAATTTATACAATATGTCTCTTCCGATTAAAACGCGATGCTCCAATATTTTACAGCAATTATATTTGATACGTCAGGCAGATGAAGAAAACGGCACCCTTAATTATTATGAAATTCTTAATTCGCGCAAAGAGCTGCTGAAAATGATACTGGAAACAGCGGCGCATTAACCGCTGCCTGCTTTGCCAATCGGAAATCCATTGTCTCCTGGTTGCCAAGAACGCAGCGGCCATTTAAAGCCAATATTGGTGCGAAAACGGTTGGGTTGATTGTAGCCGATTAAGGGAACCGCCGGATTGTAGCATAAATTCATAACTGGCCCCGGCACATCACTGGAACTGGTGGGCGAACAGACGATGGTATTTGTATTACAGACAAAGGTATTGCCGACGACTGGCAAGTTATTCGTATTCGGGTTTGTATACGCGTCGCCTTGCGTGCCCCACGCCCGTTTGGCCGAAGGACCATTGCCTTGCGCCAAAAGCGCATACTGCTGCTGCTTGGTTAAATTCGCACTATTTTTTTTATATTTGAATATTTCGGCCTTGCGACGCATGGCTATTGCGGGGTTGGTGAGAAAAGTGTCGGACGAAAAGTTATCCGCTTCTACTGGCGGTGCGAGAATTTCCTTGATGACATTCAACGAGAGGAAAGTGGAAGCCGAACCGATACTGTTGGTAATACTGACGGTATATTCTTGGAAAGTGGTCGGCACTGAAGGTATACCGCTAATTTCGCCGGTTGCGGTATTAAAAGTTAATCCGAAGGGTAAATTATAGCTTAAATCCGGCGAACTACAGCCAACGAGTGTATAAGACACTTCGGTTTGGGATTGGCTAACAAGTGGCAAAATACTGACGGGGATATTTTGGGTTAAAATATAGATGGTTTCTGGATACGCGATGGTAGGCGCGGTCTGAATACTTATATTTAAAGACGCATCAAAGATAACCCCCGCGTTGTTGGCCCGAATGTAATAAGTCGTTAAATTTGACGAGATATCTGGCACACCACTTATAACGCCAAATAGAGGGTCTAAAAATAACCCGAGCTGTGCTAAGGGTGTTGGCGAAATATCCGTATAGAATATGGTGTCTAAATTCGCAATTAAATAAGAGGGCTGTATTGTTAAGAAATTATTTAACAAAAATAAAACGGGTGAACGAGGGTAAGAAAAGGCCGGTGTAAAATTCACACTTAGTGAGAGGGTGGCGGAGACCCGAACGGTAGCGCCAGACGCATCGACCGTATATGTTGTTAAAGGTGAAATACTACTAAAAGTTGTATAGCCTGTAATATTCCCATTGCTGGGGGTAATAGCGAGCCCATCGGGTAAACTGGGAGAGATAAGATAGATAACGGGGACGGGTTCGGGCGGGGAGAGAATAACGCGGGAGATATCGATAGTAGAGCCGGTGGCTAAAAAGAAGGGTTGGGTGCCATAGGAGAAGGTGAAGACCATATAGAGAAGTGAAAGAAAAAAACAGGGGGACACCCCCCGTGCGGACGCGACAGTGAGATACACCGCCAAAACCAAAGGGTGTGTTACCCGGGTTGAAAGTGGAGTAGTATTAGGGGGTGTAGAATGCAAAAAATTGAAATACTTTTCGCTAAAAAGAGAGAAGATAACCCCAACCGAAAAGCAAAGCAAAGTTAAAGCAAAGTTAAAGCCAAGAAAAAGAGAATGTCGACCGAACTGAAAAAGCAAATGGAACAGATGCTGAGTGCGTTAGCGACGTACACGGCGGACGTGGTGGAAAAGTTAAGCGGTAAGTATGGATTTGACGCGGCCGAAGCGCTGCGTTATATCCAAGAGGGTGCGGATGCGGCGTGCGAGGCGGCGAGTGTGGCGGGGCGGGGGCGGCCGGAGAAGAAGATTAAGAAGGTGGTGAATAAGGGGGAGGTGGTCGCGGCGGTGGTGGAAACCATTTTGGCGGCGCCGGAAGCGGAAGTGGCGGAAACCGTGGTGGAAGCGCCGAAAAAGAAGCGCGCGACCCCAAAAAAGAAAGTGGTGGAGCCCCAAGTGGAAGCCGTGGCGGAAGCCGTGGTGGAAGCCGTGGTGGAAGCCGTGGTGGAAACCGTGGTGGAAGCGCCGAAAAAGAAAACCACCCCAAAAAAGAAAGTGGAAGCGGTGGCCGAAGTAGTGGTGGAAGCGGTAGTGGAAGCGCCGAAAAAGAAAACCACCCCAAAAAAGAAAGTGGAAGCGGTGGTGGAAGCCGTGGTGGAAGCTGTAGTGGAAGCGCCGAAAAAGAAGACAGCGCCCAAGAAAAAGGTGGAGCCGGTGGTGGAAGCTACAGAAAGCGAGGCGGAGCCTGAAGTGGAAGCGCCGAAAAAGAAAGCAGCGCCCAAGAAAAAGGTGGAGCCGGTGGTGGAAGCTACAGAAAGCGAGGCGGAGCCTGAAGTGGAAGCGCCGAAGAAAAAGAAAGCAGCGCCGAAAAAGAAGGCGGAGCCGGTGGTGGCAGAAGCTGTGGTGGCAGAAGCGCCGAAAAAGAAGGCAGCGCCGAAAAAGAAAGCAGAAAGCGGGGTTGTAGGGGCGGAGCCCCTAGCCAAGAAGGCGGAGCCGGAAGCACCTAAGCAGGTGGAACTCGTGGAAGAGGAACTGACAGCCGAAGAGAGCGACGAAGACGAGACGGAAGTAGATACGGTAGAGTGGACGGATAGCGACGGGACGGAGTATCTGCTGGTGCCTGCGGCAGGCAACTTGGTGTTGACGGCAGACGAAGCGCATACGGAGGTGGGGTATTTGGTCGAAGGGAGTTTAGTGTTGATGGAGGATTACCAAGCGGAATAAATTATAAAAAAGAAAAAAATCTAGCACGCGTAATGCGGCTATTTTTTAATTGGGGGGTGTCCCCCCACAGCCCCCCGTTGCTAGGGTAGGGTAGAAGCTTGGTGGGAGAGCTTGGTTGGGAGCTTGGTGGGAGAGCTTGGTGGGAGAGCTTGGTGGGAGAGCTTGGTGGGAGAGCTTGGTGGGAGAGCTTGGTGGGAGAGCTTGGTTAAAACTTTCCAAAGACTTGGAATAAAAGCCCCATCTGCAAACCATCTGCAAATTTTTATTTTCTAAGAAGTAAAAAAGGGCGGACGCAAAGGGTTTCTTCACCTTCAACCGAAGCTTCCGCTCTTCAAAAACCAAATTCTCATCTCTCTTTTTTATTTATTCAGAGAGATGAAAAGAAAGAACTTCTAACCTTTTGACCGCAGCCGCCTTTTGCGTCCGCCCTTCCAAGTTTCTGCCAAACTTTGCGCCCAAATCCCGCGGGGTCCCCGTAAAAAATTGAAATACTTTTTCAAAAAAAAGCTAAAAGAACTACACCGTATAAAAAAATGGAAGCCTATTCAGCCACCGTCAAAGAAGTCCTGAGCATTTATATTGAGAAAGCCACTGTTGCGTTAACGAAAGCCGAACGGCTTTATTGTATCACCGGGTTCTTCGACTATCTCTCCACTGCGGAGGTGAAGCCGTTAATACAAACCCCGGGGTTTGCGCTGTTCCGGACGATACTCTTGCGCAAGATACACGAGTACACGAACGATAGCGCCGTCCAAGCCCGCC
>Ga0214919_10000278_pt1 | contig 86554 bp, 90 predicted proteins | sample LL1503_MetaG_FD_177994 | JGI IMG/M metagenome (GOLD analysis project Ga0214919, IMG submission 177994) | Freshwater microbial communities from Lake Lanier, Atlanta, Georgia, United States - LL-1503 | ecosystem: Environmental > Aquatic > Freshwater > Lake | place: USA: Georgia | collected...
TGATTTTACAGATGAGGGTTCACTGGGTAAAAATTTGTTACTTTCATTTGATTTTACAGATGAGGGTTCACTAGGTAAAAAACGATTACTTTCATTTGATTTTACAGATGAGGGTTCACTAGGTAAAAAACGATTACTTTCATTTGATTTTATAGATGAGGGTTCACTAGGTAAAAAACGATTACTTTCATTTGATTTTATTGAAGGAGTTTTTTCGGAAGGATTTTGTTGTAAAGGTATTTGTTGTTCTTCTTTATCATCACTCTCATCATGATGTTTATCCTCATTTTTTTCTTTTACTTCATTTTTTTCTTTTACTTCATCCTTTTCTTCTACTTCCTCCTCATCTAAAGGAATATATTTATATTCATCTTCTTCAAAATCATTTATATCTTCTTTTTCCTCTATTTCGTCTTCATTTCTATCAAAAATTTCTAGAGGAACAATCGGAACTGTATTTCCAGTAATAATCAAATTATCAATACCTTTATCTATTTGAACTTTTTTCGTTTTTTTATTACATAATAAAATCATCTTCTCTAATAACTCTTGATTTGTAGATTCAGGATATTGTGTCAAACGTATAATAGTATCTAAATAAATACGTAAAATATCAACAAATTCAATAGAATTAATTTTACTTACTTTAATTACTAATTTATCATCAAATGGAGATTTACTAAAGATAACAGGGAATCCAGGATTATCTACTATATCGATATTTTTATTAACATATTGACCTTGAATACGAGTATGTTCGTTAAAATATTTTACGACTTCTTTTAATGCAGTATCTTGGTCCATGGAAAAATTCAACATTAATGCATTCATAACTTCTTCTTGATTTGCAGTTCTACGAAAAACATCGGTTATAATAGCCGCAATAGCATTCATTTTGACATAATTATCTACACGTACAAATTGAATATTTACATTTTTTGTAACATCTAGTTCCATAACATTAATATCAAAAATAGTTGTCAAACACCCTAATAGATTTTCTAATTTCATTTGTTTTTTAAGATTTATTTTACAACCATAATCCAACTGTATAATTTCTACACGTTTATCCTTTAATTCTTCAAATAATGCAATTGTATATCCCGAATTTTCAAGGAATTGATTGATAGATAAAATAATAGGATTGATAGAATTAAAAATAATTGTTTCTAGATCTGGAATAGAAATAGGTTTTTTCAAATTACATCGAATTCTCATATTACCATTATATTCGAGATCAAGAAATATATCTAATACTTGTCTTAATGTTTCGTGTTGAATATAAAGTGAAATCTGTCTAGATTTACCAGTTTGTCTGGATAAATTAAAAATCTGGCTTTTTTTCAAAAACGGGATTTTTTTTCCATTTTTTGCGATTTCTTCTGTATACAATCGGAAAATGTTCTCTCTGCGTAATCCGGGATTATATTTTATAAAGGGTATTTTCTTTATAGAATGAATTTGTTTGAAAATAATATCAAGGGGTAAAGGAATATCAAAATCTGGGTGTATAATAATATCAAAATATTCAATACCTTTTTCTATATAAGGTAATTCCGATGTTCGACTATAATAAATATCATAAAAAGAATCAATAATATTGAATTGTCGAATAACATCGGGTCTTATTAATTCTTTATTATTTCGAATAAGATTTTCTTGATTTTCTAGGAATAGTTCTTTATTTGTAATATTTTTTTTATATAATAATGGATAATATAAATCTATTAAATATTTGGGTTCAAATGAATTATCAACAGCATATTCGAGAACATCATCTACTAAACAACAATAAATAATATTATCTTGTATTTTACCGTAATTCATAAGAAGATGGTTTTCGAAAACATACAAATCATTTTCTCTGGAACGTTGAAAAATAGGATCTCCTTCAGAAGCTAAAATATCAAAAGGGTTTCCAGAAAATAATAAATTATGGGATCTTGAAAACTTTTGTCCTAATGGAATAGATGTGGTATAACTCCCTTCTTTTGGCATAAAAGTAAGGAGGTCTTCATATGTATATTCTTGTTTTTCTGTATCTACCGATTCTATATTTTCAACTTTTAAATTCAAAAGAAATTGCCCGAGAATTCTTTTGTCTAATTGATTTGAAATGTTTTCTAATTCTAAGAGCTGTTTTTCTAATAATGTTTCTGTTTTTCCTATTGTTTTTTTAGATCCCGTAATTTGTTGATATGCATCTAATATTTTGATTTTTTCACGATAATTCGAAAACAAGTAAATTTCTTCATAACAAACTTTATTAGTTCCTAATTCATTTATGATTTTTTTTTTGATAGTTCGTATTGTATCATCGGAATGGATCTGTTGAGGAGTAGATGAATAAATAGGTTGAGGATCTAATGTATTTATATAATTTCTTTCTTCATCGTTGCTAAATAAATGATTTTTTATTTCTTCTTCTGACATAGTTTGAGAAGTACCACTGAATACTATAAATTGTTTTGGATTACCCTTTGAATCTAATAAACATATGCTGTATTTTTCCTTTTTGGGTATTTCTATTTCTATATTAGGTTCACTTATTGGATCTTCTTCTTTTTCTATTTCGATTTCATCTTTTTGTTCTATTTCATCTGCTTCTTCCTCTTCTTCCTCATCTTCCTCTTCTTCCTCCTCTTCTTCTTCATCTTGTTCTTTTTCTTCCTCTTTTTCTTCCTCTTGTTCCTTTTCTTTTTCGGCTTCTTCCTCTTCCTTTTCTTTTTCGGCTTCTTCCTTTTCTACATCATTTTTTTTTAAATCCATTATTTATCTTTGATATGTATATAAAATACAAATAAAATAATGAAAAAAGCCTTATTGATTGGTATAAATTATACTGATTTATCAGGAATATCATTAAAAGGATGTATAAATGATATTATTAATGTTCGTAATATGTTGTTAGATGCTTATAATTATGATTCTGAAAATATTACTATATTACGTGATGATGATAATATAAAGTTTTTACAACCTACATATTCTAATATAATAGAACAATTATTAATATTAGTAGAAGAATCAAAAAATTTAGAAGAAATTTGGCTTCATTATAGCGGTCACGGATCTCAAATACAAAACCAATATTTTAATTTACAAAATTTAGAAAAAGAACAGGTAATAATTCCTATTGATTATGTAAAAAATGGCTGTATAGTAGATGATGAATTGTTTGATATAATAAAAAATATAAATTGTAAGGCATATTTGGTATTTGACTGTTGTCATAGTGGAACTGTATGTAACTTACCATGGAAAACAGAATATAATATTGAAACAGATACTATAAATACAATAAAAATTAATGATTCGATAATAGATAATCCGAATATTTATATGATAAGTGGTTGTAAAGACGAACAGACGAGTAATGATACAACGAATGAATTGGATCAGAGAATGGGCGCATTTACAAATGCACTAACAGAATGTTTGCGTAAAAGGCATCATAATACAGATATTTTGACATTATACAAAGATATATGTATTTATTTGAATGATAGGGGATATTCACAGGTACCAATTTTATCTCAGAGTCAGGGTAAAGGGAACCAAGTCAGAGAACCTACGTTACGTTCCGACCTCCTGAACCCCCTCCCTTAAAAGAAAACAATTTGATGTTATCCGAATGATTAATATCAAATATAATACAAAAAACAATATTAAAGGAGGGGGGGTCAGGGGATCGGAACGTAACGTAGGTTCCCTGACTGAATTAAAGGTCATAATAAGGATTATCTGATATTTTCATCGAACAATATTCTTTAGGTTTTTTCTTATAATCTACTGGATTATGTATTCCAGCCACTTTGGCCTCTTCTAGTAAAAATTTGAAATTCTCCCAAAAATCACTTTTATGTCCTATAGACTTGGTTGCTACATGTGACAATTCATGTATGGCAACAAATGTTAAAGTATTTATATCTATTAGTTTGCTGTTATCTTTTTTGTCAGGACTTAGACAAAAAGCTATTTTTTCACCTTTGTTCTCGGAATAGGCTGTGTATTCACTTGTAGGTAATGTTTCAGTTACACGTTGAGGATTAAATCCATTTACCAATCTTTGAACGCGTTCATCATTTGGATATTTATTTTCTAGATAATGAACTAATGCTTTACATTTTTCAGTAACTTTAGCTAATAAATCCGCGGCTTCTTGTATTCTTACACGTTCTCTAACGCAGTACTTATCACCATCAACAGTAGATACGATACATTTTAATTGGAATTCATCACTATTTTTATAATAGATGTATAGACATACAGCTAAAACAAATCCAATGATGAAATATCCTAAAGTATCGTATTTATCCATCTTTAATATATTTGTATAAAGTTTTCAAAATAGTCCATTATTTTTTAGTATTCCAATTATAATTATTATTCTCATCAAATTCGCATACTTGATTCTTATCATTTTTATTATTTAAATCTTTAGAATTTTTACACTCTAAACCCCACATATATTTTTTTGTATTTGTATCTTGTATACAAACATAATTGTTTTCATTTCTTTCTCCTAGATTTAAACTATTACAGGCCATAGGATAATTACCATTATTATAAGTTAATCCTTCATAAATATTATTATAAAATATTATATGAATTAAATAAACAAAAAAAGCAAATAAAAATGCGTGAATCACCGCATTATTTGTTTTAGATGATTTTTTAGAAATAGTGAAAAATATTCCTGGAGTAAAAATGAAAAATAAAAATGCTGTAAATAAAATAATAATTATTTCATTCATTTATAAACTCTTTATATTTACTAACAAAGCATTTTGTAATATAGTATATTATTCTGAACCGTATATTTTTATGAAATCATTACGTTCATCAGGTGTAAAAATACCCCAAAATCTTCTTATTCCACATTCAACTGGTATTTTATCAAGAATTCGTTCTGATTTAAAATCAGTATTTATCGAATAGAGTCTGTACCATAATTTTACTATATTTGGGTTTTGTAAAAAAAGTGCTGATACTGAATAAGATCTAAGATAATTGAAAATATCATTGATAAGCCAATTTTTGTCTTCTGGTTCTTGTTCTTGATAATGAATTATCCATTCATTGTAGTAAATTGTTGAAATTAATTCTAAAGTATTTGTAAAACTACGAATATCATTTAATAATTCTTTGGATTGAGGGGAATAAGTATAGGGTATGATACAATTGAATATTACATCTTCTGGAAGTTTATTCATTTATGGTATTTTAACTATTATAATACCATAATTTTTATGTATTTATTTGTTTGAAATAATTATTGGTTTTATTTTAGAGTTCACATTGTTTGTTGTTTTGGTTTTGTTGCTGGTTCCATTTTTCCAGTTGATTCCATTGGTCCTGTACCTTCACTAAATCCTTCAAACATATTGGAAGTAGCTTTCCAAACTATTTTACAAGTAAAATGGAAAATAAGAGCAAAAATTACCGCATGGGTAGCGGCAACAACAAATTTACTAGATTTAGGTGGTAATCTTACTAAAATATTAGGAGTAAGAATAAAGAATAAAATAGCGGAATAAATAGTGACGGCCCAATTCATTTTTATAAATTATAAAGAGATTTTATAAAAAAATATTGTTATTTTTAGTAATTATTGATTTTTTTTGATTTTTGATTCTTCTTCTCTAAATCCCTCCTTTTTAACAACAACAGGGGTACCAATATTCATAGTAGCCATCCAAACGAATTTGTATGTAAAGTGGAAAACAAGAGCAAAAATTACGGCGTGGGTAGCAGTAACGATCATATTACTAGCTTTGGGTGGTAATCTAACCAAAATACCAGGGGTAAGAATGAAAAACAAAATAGCGGAATAAATAGTGACAACCCAGTTCATATTATTATAAACAATATCTATATAATTATTTTATAATGAGTTTAAACAATAGTCTCGAATTCCTTTTGAATTATTTCTAAAGATGGTAATTTTTCACTCAAAATACAAACACACATATTTTTACTACTAAAATACAATTTTATAATTCTATGAATATCTTCTAAAGATATTCCGTGAATATATTTTTCATAAATATCTTTGTAAGAAACAATTTTCCCTTTTTCTACATCTCCCATCAATACATATTCACCATTGTATTTTGTTTGTGTAACAATATCTTGTAAACGAATAATAGAATTTCCTTTAAAACTTCCTTTGGCAATTTCTAATTCTTCTTTTGTAATACCTTTATTTATCATATCATGTATTATACTCACCATCAAAGGTAATACACCGTCTTTCTTACCGTGTTTCAAAAAATTCAAACGTTTTGTTTTCGTATAAAACGTAAAATTACCAGAATATTCATTATAATCTGTAGACGTATAAGCACCATAAACCAACCCTTTGCGATCTCTCAATAACATCATGAGTCTACCTGTTAAACCATTACCCATTATATTTGATAATAAATTTAATACAAATTTATCAGGAGATCTTTTACCACATGTTCGAAAACCAATATTTAAATGTACGTTCTTAATACCGCGTTTTTCTATCAATTTATACTCTGGTCGAGTTTGGGATACTAAACCATGATTAATTACTGGAATAATAGCGGGTATTTTTGAACGAATATTTTTGGTAAACAATGTTTTTTCAGTTATTTTACAAATATCATGAAAAGGAAGGTCTGAAACAACACTTAATATCATATTGTTAGGATGATAAAATGTTTTGTAAAAATCTACAACATCATTGTAATTCAATGTACGCGAAGTATGATATTCTAAAGAATCAATTGGAAATTCATAAGAACTACCTTTATAAAGCATTCTTTCAATTTCATTATCGATAATACTATCAGGATCATTATTATTATTATTATTCTCTTCTATCACTACTTTTTCTTCTTTTTCGTATTCTTTTTTATTAAAAAGGGAATTCATCAACATATCGGAAAGTATATCTAAACAATGAAAAATATAATTACTTTGGCATTTTACAGTATAACAAGTATATCTTTTACACGTATACGCATTGAAATAAGCGCCGATTTTAGAATATTCTAGAAAAATATCTTTAGAACGAGGTATTCGTTTGCTTCCTTTAAAACACATGTGTTCTACAAAATGAGATGCTCCGCGAATTTTATCATATTCGTAGACAGGACCAATATCACAAATTAAGAATAATGATGTCAATGTCAAATTATTCAAAGATTTTTCATAGACAATTTGAAAATCATTTGGATATTTCTTTAGATTTATAGACATTTTTTTGTAAATATTCTTAATAATTCTATTATATAATCATATATTCAGTCAGGGGAACCAAGTCAGGGAACCTACGGTTCCCCTGAAACCCCCTCCCTTAAAATCAGGGGAACCAAGGTTCCCCCTGAAACCCCCTCCTTTTATGATGTATTTGATATTAATCATTAGGTTAACATCAATTTGTTTTCTTTAAGGGAGGGGTTTCAGGGGAACTGTAGGTTCCCTGAGTTAATATCAAATACAATTTAAATAACTTTATTGAAGGAGGGGGGTTCGGGGGGAACCTTGGTTCCCCTGACTGATTTACTTAGAACAAGGTCCAAGTTCAAGAGGAACTCTACCTAAATCAGGTTCAATAGTACTTTGATTCCATGGACCAATATCCGACTTAGGTATAATAGGATCAGAACGTAATTGTAAATTGGCATTACGAAGAGATTGTCCTATAGTATCTAAACCAATATGATAACCTGCTTGTAGTAAATCGGGCATGAGTATATCACCTTGGTTCATAGAACTAGGATTCAAAGAAGCCCATTGAGAATTAGCATCTTTTGGAAGTAAATCAGAAGGGTTAGAAACAACAGGTTGTGAAGAATATCCACTTGGTGCACTAGGGGCGGTATGAACAGTAGGACTGGTGGGAGCAGTAGGATCTGTAGGAGCAGTAGCAGGACCCATAACAGAACCATCACTCATTCTATCAACAATCATAGTTTTAGAACCAGAATAATAATAAAGAGCCCATATTAAAACAAGAAATGCCACTAATATAATAACACGTTCTTTAGTAAAAAACTTAGAAAAACCACTTATGACTTTTTTAAACATTCTGTATATAAACGACGGATAAAATTATTTATTGATATTGATTCTTTTTTGCTAAATTAAGGAATATAGATGGCAATAATATTTTTATACTTATCATTGTAAAATTTTATTATTATTCATTATCTTCATTATTTTTTTCATCAATATTGTCTTCGTCATTTTCATCATCGTCATCGTCATCGTCCTCATCGTCCTCATCATCGTCATCGTCATCGTCCTCATCGTCATCTTCTAAATCTTCTAACAAATAAGTATTTTTAATACGTTTTGCTTCCATATAAGTAGATAATGCTAAATCTCTAGCAACTTTAGCTTTTTTTTTTGCTTCTCTATACATTTCATAATAAATATTATCCCTTTTTTTGATTGATATCGGCTCCGTATCTTTCAATTCTTCTAAATGAAAATCAACTTCTAACAATTCATTTTTGTCAATTTGAATATCAGGTTTTATATTTTCTAAAGTTTTTGTATTATCGTTTTTTTCCTCAATATTTTCTATATCATTGTCGTTAGTATTAATATTATTTTCTGTATTTTCAACAGCATTTATGGTATCAATAATATTATCAATATTTTCTTCGTTACGTAAAATTATTTCTTCTCTTTCATCTTCTTCTTCAATTTTTGTATTTTCAATAATAGGTAAATTAGACAATACTTGTTTAGGTTTTATTAAACATTTTTCGAAAATATCACTAGGTTGGAGAACCATCATTTGTTTCAATTCAATATCTATTTGAAAACTTTTAGAAGAACATTTTATTCCTTGTATTTCGAGTATAATCATAACGTTCGTATCATCGGATATTGTTTCAATATCGATTTCAATTTCATTTTCGTCATAAACTTTCAATGAGGGTTTTCCTAAAACAGTAGTAATATTGGTTCTAGTAATATAATATTTCCCAGATTTGAATGTTTTTAAAGGAGATGTAAAATAGTTCTCTATATCATGCATTTCTAATTCATTATTAAACCAATTTTCCCTATTATCAAAAATCGTTTTTTGACAGTGGTTTTCTAAATTTTCCATCCAACGAATAAAACTCTCGTTTTCGTTTGTAAACATAAGATCTGAATAAAAACGTTTGCTAGATTTTACAATACCTTGTCGTGTTTTACATTTAGGAGGTTGAATATAAAGTGGAAAATTATCAACTAAACATTTAATGAAATAGTTTCCTCCAGTCACAGGAGTTGGTTTTGTCAATTTTAACTTAGTAAAATCAAATGAATCGTTTGTATTGTAGATTTCCATTATAAATCCTTAATAAATTTATACTCTAGATTTAGCGAAATATTTTTGCGGTGGTTTCAATTATACAAAATAATAATTTATTTTAATGATATGAAAAATTTTCGAGATTCATGTATTGAATTTTTACAAGATGAGGATATACGTAAAGATTTAAGAGAAATGTTGAAACCAGTTATAGAAATAATGTATAATGAATTATATTTGTATTTATGGTTGCTATGTTTTTATAATTTGTTTTTATTTTTTATAATTTTAGCAATATTGGTATTATTGATAAGAATATTTCAAAATATCAACAAAAACGTAAAAATATATTCGTAATATATATATGCCATCAAAGAGAACTTACAAAAGAAAAGGATCTAGAAAACACAAAAGCTCTAAAAGACACCATAGAAGACATGCAAAGAAAAATATGATTATAATGGGTGGTGATAGTGGTGCAACCGGTCATGCACTAGGAGTTTATGGTGGTATAGGACAACAACACGCACAATCAAATGGTAGTAATGTAATAGCTATGAATGGAGGAGCAAATCTTCTAGAAAATCAACTTAATCTAGAAGGAATGAATCGATCACATATTGTTACTGGAGGTCAACAACAACAACAACAATTACAACAAGGCGGTGAAGTATTAACAGAAGTAGCAGTACCAGTAGCTTTACTCGCTTTGAATCAAGGACTTGTTCCAAAAAGACACACTGGTAAACACAGACATCATCGTAGTAATAGAAGATATAGAAGATAAACTCAGGTCAGGGAACCTACGGTTCCCCTGAAACCCCTCCCTTAGATAAGGTTATTTGATATTAATCATTTGGTTAACATCAAGTTTTTACAAGTTATTTTATTCAAAGGAGGGGGTTTCAGGGGGAACCTTGATTCCCCTGAAAAATAATATTTATACATATCAAATGGATAAATATTATTCAAAATTTCTATTTAAAAAGGATAAAAATAATAAAAATATTTCTGCAATTTACCCTTTGCAAGAAGTAATAAATGATAATTTGAAATATAAAAAAAGTTTAGGAGGTGGTTCAATAGAGAATGAAAATTATAAGGGTTCTCGGTTTCAAGGATTAGGAGTTCCTATTGGATTATATTCTTCTCCGACATTCCCAATTATAACAGGTGAATCTAAATTATTTAATGGAGGTAAAAAACAAAATAATAATTTGGAAAAAGACTATGATGTAATAGATGAAAATAAATTCAATGAACTATTTGACAATATCAGATCAAAGTAAGGGAACCTACGTTACGTTCCGACCCCCCTGAAACCCCCTCCTTTTATGATGTATTTGATATTAATCATTCGGTTAACATCAAGTTTTTTAAAGTTGTTTTCTTTTAAGGGAGGGGTTTCAGGGGAACCGTAGGTTCCCTGAGTTAGTATTCCGACCATTGTTTTCTATCAAAAGAATTGAGAACTAATAAATTACCCGCATTGTTTTTCCAAAATTGAACTTTTGCATCTAAAGCCTTATCACTTGCCGTTTTAGGAACAACAATATCTTTATTAGCTGACATTCTCGCTAAATCAGATTCTGATGGCGCGGGTTTTTTACCATAACAATTGACGCCAAATTTAATATAAGGGTTTGCAAAATAACCACCATTTATTCCAGGTCTACCACAATTATTTTTTTGATCGGTCGTTTTTTGTAATGCATCCCATGTAGATTTTTGTGTTGGAAAAAGAGCCATTTGACCGTCAGACCAACCATAATTACACCATTCACCCCCATGTTTATATGCATCTTCTATTTGTTCGTAATTCGCTATTTTTGCACCATATGCCGAACAAATAGCCTGTGCGTCATCGTATGTATAAAGATTATTTGAAATGTTGAAAACCTCGTCTTGTTGTATAGGCTTACTACTACCTATAACAATATTTCCAGAAATAGGATTTTTATTTATCGTATTTGTAGCAACTGTATTTCCAACAACTTTGGGAATTCCAGATGGTAAATTATTTATATTCAAAATATCTGAAACAAGGTATGTTAAGTTAACACCCATAACATATTTGAAAAAATCTATAAAACAAATAATAATAAATAAAATCCATGCTATTGTTTCAATAATAGAAATAGTAAATGGTTTACTATCATTATCTCTAGGAATATTGAATAAATAAATAACAATATAAAACAATATTAAAAAAAATATCATAGAAACAATAGAAACAGGATTATTCAAAAAGCTATTCAATGAATTCATAGTATTTTGTAAAATGGTTTCTCGTTTACTTTCAGGATTGAAGAAATATAATGCAACCATAAATATAAATAAAAAAATTAATACAATAAAATCGATACCTCGACTCATTTTTAACTGAAAACTAGAAGCTTCTGTACTTCTTTTGAAAATTAGTCTTAATAAACAATAAGAAATAATATATATTGCTAAAAACCAGAGTATAAAAATAAGATTTGCTTTATTAAAAATTAAGTTTGACATATTTATATCATCGGAATCCATTATAAATGTGAATACCAGTATATTATACTAAGTTATTTTTTTTACGATAAAATAGACAATACGCCATTGGAGTAATAACACTATTAGAAGATGAAACAATTTCAACACTACTATCATTATAATGCAACCATTGATCTTCAGTGTTGCGTACAAAAGCAGTATAATGTCCTCCTAATACACCACCAATATGATTACAAACACCATATAATTCATATTTGAAACTCTGTGGATTATATCCTCTTACATAACTCGATAAATCTAAATTGTCAATCGGAAATTCTAGCAATGAGTTCAATTTTTGTTGACCGTCTGGGCTAAAACGCTTCAAAACAATAACTAAAATTTTCGGGAAATTCCAAAAGGTGATTTGTTTTTTTACATCTTCTTTTTTATTTGTTTTTTCATTGAACCAAGCATTATCTCCTTCTAAAAATTCGGGTTGACAATATAAATCTATACATTCTTCTAATTTATTTAAAGGGCAACTTTTCTGCATATTCCAAACAGGTAAATCTAATATAAAAAAATTCTCTGGTTTTCTAGAATAACATTCATCTGTAGAATTAGATACAATTTCGGACATATAGATACCATAAAAAAGATCCATTATCTCAGAATATTCTTTCGAATAGACTTTATTTAGCATTTCATAACATTCCAATGCCATTTTATCTACATTATTCTCTTTTTTACCAGAGATTCGGATATTTACACCTCTAGAAATACTATTATGAATACATTCTATAAAAAAAAGCAAAAATTCAGGCATATCATTTTGTACCCATCCTGTAAAAATATCCTTGTTTTTTATTTTTGCAATATCATGTATATTATGTACAAACTTCGATGGAGTTACTATTCCATTACCACTCCACATAACTTGTCTTAAATCATTCCATTCAGATAAAATCTGAGAATCTGGTACATCTTTTTTGAGAACTTTTTCATATTTGTCCGAATCTAAAAAATGGTTTAATTCATATGTATTATTGAGAACTTGCATACATGAATTCAAAAAACATGTATTACCCAAGTTTTCTAATCCAACACGACCTTTGTCTTTATATTTTGATAAATCCATTTATATTTTTATTTATTCGCTATAAGTATATAGATAAATATCTTTATATTAGTATAAATGGATAATAATTATAATAGAAGATCAAACTACAGTAATGCAGTGGATACTGAATTACAAAGATTGATTGAAGAAATAATGAGAAATTATATTAGACCACCAAGAACATCTAATAATAGTAGATCCAATAATGAAAGAAGTAATGAAGATCATTTAACATTTTTACATACTTTAAGAGATATTACGATTGGATACAATTCAAATATGCTAGAATATCAAAGTAATACCAGATTAAGTTTGGAATTATTACAAAATTATTTGAACGAAAATTTGAATAATCCAAGAATTCCTACAAATAATTATACATCTTCTAGAGATTTTACTGAAATTCCTACACCACAACAACCGCAATCACAACAGAGAACCCAATCCATTCAAAACAATAATACAGAAAATAGAGAACATTTATTATCATATGTTGTTTATCGTCCAACTATTAGAAGTCAAGATGCAACTACTCTACGTAATTTTTTTCAAAATGTATTAATACGTCCAACAAGAGAACAAATTAATAATGCAACCGAATTAATTACATATAATGCAAATTTAGAAAATATTAGTCAAACCTGTCCTATAACATTAGATGAATTTCAAGATGGAGATATTATAAGACAAATAAAACATTGTAGACATGTTTTTCACGAACGATCTATTCAAAATTGGTTTCGGACGAATGTTCGTTGTCCTGTTTGCAGATACGATATTCGGGATTTTAGAAGAGAACAAACAACCGAATTACAAGAAGACATAACAGAAGATACACGAAATACACAAGAAATGGAAATAGAAAGAGAAACAAATGATAATGAAAATAACAACACCGAAAACAATTATAATGATATTTTTCAAGAATTATCAAATAATATTACACAAAATTTACGAAATATTATTTCAGGAAATACAGAAGAAGGAGTAACTTCTGGATACTTGGATTCTTCACAGAATTTTTTATTTGAATTTGAAATTAGATAGAGAACTATTGGAAACAAAATTGAATAATATATTTATTAATTATGTATATATTATTCTATATAATGTCTACTAAAATTGATATAACTAATTTAAACCAAGAAGAAATTGATGAAATTTTAAATAAACTCTCTATTAAAAGTATGCTTTGTGACTATAAACTTACTGCTGATTTTTGTGTTAAATATATTTTAACTACAGATGATTATGCTTCTTGTGTGGAAGATACATATTATTGTGATTACGAAATATTATTTTTACAAAAACATATTACTCAAGAAGAACTAGATATTGCTTACGATAATTATTATAAAAATAATTCTTCAAATGAATAATTAGTTATATTTTTTTTAGATATTATTTTTTTCGTTCTATTGTTATAATTTTTTGTTTTTTTAATATTTTTGTTTCCTCCTATTGAATGTCTTCTTTTTATTTTTTGAGATGATTTTCTCGATGGTGGCGGTGCTTTTAATTTTAATAGTGATGATGTTGATATTGATGATAATGGTGATAATGATAATGCTTTTAATGACGATGATGATGGCGATGATGTTATTACAAATTTCATTTTTATTTTGTTTTTTGAGAATTTACAATGTAAAAAACCATTATTTTTTAAAGATATTAATTGTTTATTTTTATCATTATTTAGATGTTCTATTTCTGAAAATTTAAAATCCAAAAAATGTATTTTTGAATCCTCTTTTAAATTTTCTTCATTCATTATATCAGTTAAACTACTATAATCACAATCATCATCTAATTCTGCTCCACCAGTTCCTATTACAATATGTTCTAATTTCATTTTTTGTTCTTCAATTCCACCAATTAAAATTACAGAACGTTGAAATAAATGAAGGTCAGCACATAAATAAATAAATTTTTTTTTTAATTTATTAAATGGTAATAAAAAATTTATAATATTTTCGGAATATTCAAATATACAATTGGATTTTTTTGTTTTCAAAAAAAACAATGGATGATGACAAGCAAATACAATATTTGTTACATTTGAATATTCTGATTTTTTTAATTTTTCTATTGTATTATCACGTTGATTTATTTGTAATTGTTTAATATCATCTATACTTTCAAATTTTGTTTCTTCACTTCTTAATATATTGTAACAATCTAAATATATTTCTGGTTTTTTTTCGTAAATACTACTATCAAACATTATTATAACTGTATTACTTGATATTCTTATCATTTCTAATTCTCTTGGTGAATCTAAATTGAAATTAAAAAAATTAAAAGATTTATTGTCGGATAAATATTTTTGATATATTATTGCATTACAATCTTTTTCGTTATTTTCTTCTATTGTTTTTTCTAAATCATGGTTTCCTAGTAATATATATTTTTTTTCTATATCTATTTCTTGTAAACAATTAAATCCAGAACTTATTTCTTTTGTTTTAAATATTTTTTGTGGTTTTTCATCTTTTGTTTCATTTTTTGTTTTATCTTTATTTTTATATTTATTTTTTTGGGGGTAATAATTATCTCCTGCTACTATCAAACTTTGTGGTTTTTTTTCAATATGACTTAAATATTCATTTAATCCTTTAACCATAGTTGTTAAACTATTTGGTTCTGTTGAATGTAAATCACATCCACCATTATTCCAACATCCAAAAAATATTATTTCATCACTCATTATATATTTATTTATATTTTTACGAAACTCTATTTTTATTATATAATTTTATGTAATATTACTAATAAACCTATAATTTCCTAGATAAATAATCAATAATATATTTATATTACAAAATAAATGAAATAACATATGATTTCTCATCCATTTAATATCATTCAATTTATAATAATAATAAGACCTATTGTAAAAATAAACAATTAAAAATAAATTTGAATAACTTGTTATATAAATAATTGTGGAAATATCGGAATTATTCGTAATTTTATATCCAAGTAATAATGGATAATTATAATGTAAATAAATAAGGTTACTAGTTACATAAATTGAAAACGATATTTTTGAGAAAACTAAATCCAAATCACGACGAAATCCAATAGTTGCTTTACGCCAATAATTCGCAGAAATAAAAAATGTTACAAATGATACTACTGTATAAAAATAGAATTTTATATAATAAGAATATATTACAGGTACTAAAAAAAATAATGATGATAATACAATTGGTTCTGTATTATGCGCAATATAAATATCTGTTACCATAATTAGATAAATATAAAAAATATTTTTATATTTATTTGTAAAATATTTATATTTTATAAAAAGAATTACATAATAATATTATTGGTATAAAAGCCGATGCTTCAAGAATGGTATGGAATGGTATATCACCATAATTTTTTAATAATGATTCACAAAAATTAATTTCAATAATATCTATAAGGAGAACTAAACAAGTAAATCCAATAATATATATTATATTTTGTTTTATTTTTCTAGATAAATATTTATAAAAAATAATCATAATTGAAAACAAAATAATTAAAAAAATAATAATATTATAAATATGGGATACATCATAATAAATAAGAATTACATCAAATAAATATAGACACAATAAACCTATTTTTTGGAATGATTTTAGAGTATATTTTGTAATATTACTTAGTAAACATAAAAGAAAAAAGGATGATAAAATAGCTGAATAATGTGTTAATAAAAATTGAATATTTTTAAAATTATTAATATGTATAGCATGTGAAATTGTATGGAAAATATTAAATAGTAACACAAAAAATAAAAATAATCTTGAATATAAATTATTCGATTGTAATAAAAATAAAAAAATAATTATACATAAAATTGTATTGATTACAACTGAATGAGGTTGTGCGATACCTTTATCATTCGGAATTTCACAAGTATTAAATGGAAAAGTAAAATTCATATTTACAATATATAAACATAATAACCAATACTTATTTTTTAGAAAAATGCCATAAAGAAAAGATTGATTTTTTTACGAATTATAATATAATTCAACAATTTCTATTGTTTTTTCTGTTTTATTTTCTGGTATAATCCAAAAATCAATACAATCTTTTAATGAATTTAATCTATCATTCCATTCATTTATTTTTTGTTTTTTTATAATACAAAGACCTAATTTATTGATATTCCAACAAGAATCTATTTTTTGTGTTTCTTTTATATAATCATCAGGATTAAAACGAATAAATACAATGGGACGGTGTCCTACATCTTTTGATATTTCCATTATTCTTTTATTTTCACAAGTTTTATCATAATCTGTATGTTGATTTTCATCAATTTCTACAATTATTATTTGATAACCTAAATCTAATAATAAATCTGGTCTACGACGCGAACAACCATCTTGAATTCTTTTATCATTTATCCAAGTAAAATTTTTGAAATTTTCTAAAATAAAATCAGTAACTGTTTTTTCTTTTGTTTTATAATTTCTAGCCACAGGTTTATCTGGAAATAAATTAATATGGCATCTTAGACAATAACCGTCATATTTATTTCGCGTAATTATAATATTACAATATAAAGTTTTGCATCTTTTATTTACGATATCAATCATATTTTTTTCTTTATGTTCAACACAATATAATGGTGTTTTTTCATTTTCAAAATTAAATGTTGATCTTTTTATACAATCTTTATAAACACATATTTTATTTTCAATATTAATCATATTATCTAATTTATGGTCAAAACAATATAAACCTCTTTTTTGTTCTTTAAAATTAAAATTTGGTCTTATCGTACAATTCTCAAAAATACAAGGTTTATGTTTTATATCAATCATATTATTTAATTTATGTTCATAACAATATAATCCCTTTTTTTCTTCTTTTAAATTAAATGATGCTCTAGTTTTACAATTTTCAAAATTACAACGATCACTTTTAATATCAACCATATTTATATCTTTATGTTGGAAACAATATAATGGTATTTTTTCATTGTCAAAATTATAACAAGATTGGATACTACAATTATTAAAAATACAAGTTTTTGAAACTATATTTACCATATTATTTAATTTATGATTATTACAAAATAATAGTTTTTTTTCACCTTTAAAATTATAATTTGCTCTAACTTTACAATTCTCAAAACTACAAATAACCATTTTATTATATTTATATATATATTTATTATTTTTCAATTTTTTATAATAAAAAATAATAAATAAACTAACAAATTATTTTTTAATAAAGAAATCATTGATTGTCCGAATGCCATTTTGTTCGTTATGTACTTTTTGAATTATTTTATCGAAAATTAATTTTTTTACTTCTGCTGCTGAAATTTTTTCTTTCTTTTTCATAAATATTTCCAAATCGGGATATTCATTTTCTAATTTTCTAATTTGTTTTCTGTATTCTTTTGCAATTCCATGTTTTCCAATAGTTTTCAAAATGTTTTCAATATCTAACCCAATAAGTTGCTGTAAAGGTTTCATGATTTGATTATTAATATAATGAATATAATCAATTTTGATATTATTTTCTATAATAAATTCAGGTGTCTCCATACGATGACCTTGTAACGATTTTTTATTATTATTTACGATAAATACAAATTTTATGCGGTCACCTGACTTAGGTTTATTTCCTGGATCTCGTTCTCCTATTCTTTCTGCTAGAACATTATGACCTATCGATTCGGGATTTTTATAATCACTTCTTAACGCTTTCGTTATCATTAATTTTTCCATAGAAATATTTCCTGAAATCAAATTTTCTAATTGTTGATTTAAATATAGAATAACCAGACTTGTATCTGTAGATTTTAATAAAATATCAAGAACACCACCATATATATCTTTAACAATATCACAACTATCGCGTCGCTTTAAAGGTAACCCCATATACTTCAATTTTCCTTTATTAGGATCATCTTCATATAAAATACCTACATAGCGTTTTTTAGATAATAATATAAATGGCATCAATGTCTTTTCATAGGCTAATTCCATTGGTGTTTTCAACCATTGAGAACATAATTTGGCTGCTTCTTTTGCTAGTTCAATTGTTATTTCGAGTGCAGGTTTTCCAACAATTTTTTCATTTGTCTCTGTATTTCTCAAGTTGAATGTAAAGAATACACTATCGGTATTATGGACTATTAAATCACCAACACCTGCTGCAAAATGATGATTTTCTGTAGTTAAATCATATACATAACCTTCGTATTCGATATTATTAATTTTTTTAATAGCAATAGGATTTTTTCTCTGTGTTTTTTTAGTCATAGTAATACGATATATATTTTGTTTATCAGTACGAGTATTAATCGACGTTTTCCATCCTAAACTAGATGCTAATAATTGGATATTAGAAGCACTTATTTGATTTTTTTGATCTATTCTAACATAACCATTTGCATCTTTATCACCATCCGCATCATACATACCTTCCCAAAAAGCTTTACGGATATTTTCATTTCCAAAAAGTATTTCATTTGGAATAATTTTAGAATTTTGATAATACATTTTATTTCTGTAATTTTTAACAAAATTTGCAATTGAACCATAAATATTACATCTAGGTGAAATTTTATAAACATTTGAACTTTCCATTGTATCCATAACACACCAATCGAATTCAGGATATGATTTTTCACAAAGATTTAAATATTTATCAATTAAATCTAAAGATGCATTATTAAGAGCCCAACTTGATTTATTTCCAGAAGGACAAATATAATTCCCACAACTCCCATCACCAAAGAAGAATCCCATTACTTTTGCTTGAGATTCAGTAATATTATTAATATTATTATATTGATTCATTGGTAATGGATTATGTAATAATTCTGTTTTTATACTACAATCTTTCGGAGAAATTTCACTTCCATCTACTAATAATAAAGAATGGTCGTCTGTTACATCTACTAATCCAGTATGTGTTAAAATACGAACCATTTTTTTATGAGGTGCTAATTTATGGCGAATTACACGATATAATTTTGTCCAACCATTATCACTCCAAGATTCTACCCCTTCTTTCATTTCACAAAATTCTTTTTCTTGTTTTCCTTCTTCAGAACATTTTTTCCATTCTTCTTGGCCGTATTTTTCTGCTAATGATTCAATAGTACAAATGTCAATAATACCATTAAATCGAATATATACTGGTGTATAATCTGCAACACTATCACCATAAACATATTCCGCTTTGGTTAATACTGGTCCCATCAATGCACTATTACATATCGAGTCCCCATATACTTCCTCAATCATCCTCCGCGCATAAGTAATCATTGTTCTACCTGTAGCAGTCGTACAAGCAGCAATATTTTTTTGATAGAAACTAGATGTTCTACTTCCACATTGTCCATATAGTGAATTTGCAGTTACTTTATAAGCTAGCTGTCTTTTGTCTAATATATTTTGCATAAAAGGGTCTTTTTCTGTTTTAATCAATTTACGTGTATCAGATCTTGCTTTCAATAGTTCTTGTAAAATAGAAGGCAGAATAGATTTTTTACCATGTGGTAACTGAGCCCACCTACAAATAATTTTACCTATTTTTGTTTTCTTAGCAGCGGATTTTTCTTTTCCTTGTGCTCTCATGTATATAAAATTATCATATTCAATATCAATATATTCATATCCAGGTAAATTATCATACTCATATTCTCCTTTATTGTTTCGTTCACCTTTTTCTTTTATTAATATATTATCCAAATCGTATTCTTTTACCCATACCAAACTATCGTGTGAATAATTTTGACTAATCATAGCAGAAGGATAAAGAGAAGAATAATCAACACACGCTACAGGATTATCAATATACATAGCACATTTCGGTGGTAAAACGATTGCACCTTGGTAACCTGTAAAATCATTCGATTTTTCCAGGTCGGGCATAAGCATTTGATTTTCCATACATTTTTTGGCTACGAAACTTGTTAGTTTAATACCCTGCCCTCTAAATATTAGAAAGCTAATCGGAACACAGCAGATATTCGCCATCTCAGAAAACCCAGTAATACAATCTACTTTATTGATAAGATGATGAACTAAGTTACAATCCTGTATACAGTATTTCGCAACAATAGCTCTATCACTCGAACTACCATTTGCCAAACGGAAAATATCTTTGGGAGAAACATCATCTTTCGCCATTCCCCACTTGATAGATTTTGTTTTATCAAAAACTTCGTGTCCTTCAATAACCAATACATTATACAATACTGTCTTTTCTTGACCTTTTACATTTTCAATAACTTCTCTATCCCGATAAATATGAAGAACTTTGAATTTTTGACCGCGTTTATGATATTCAGTTGTATATCCAGACAATTCAATATGAATAAAATCATTCACATGAATACCCATTAAATTTTGAGAATATAATTCTGTTACTTGACCCCATTGTTCGTGTTCTACGTGTTCTGTGCGTTTGATAGTATCACAAATAAATTGACCTGCAACATCATCTAATTTATAAGATGACATAATAAAATCACGACGGAAAGTCGCATATAAATCAATTTGAAGACGACCTGTCATTTTAAAATATCGCAAATCATATTCACCACTAGCAATAGCCAATTTGGTGGTTTCGATATCTAATTGACTTGGATTATCCCGTTTTTGTTTTGCTGACATTTCACCAATCTTACGCGAAAGTAACATAAAATCTCGCACACATTCGTTTTCTTCGGCTCTTCGAAAAAGGAATTCATAATCAAACCCAAAAATATTATAACCAATAATAATATCTGGATTTTCTTTTTGCATCAATTCCGACCATTTTAATAAGAGTGTTTTTTCATTGTTTACTGGATCAATAATAACACCTTCTACTGGATCACATGAACCCAATACGACACAATGATTCATATAAGGTTCTTGTTCGCCATAACGTAAAAAGGTAGAACCAATAAATGTTACTTTATCTCCTTCTAATCTAGGGAAAAGTCGGGTTAAAACATCATTTAATATCTGTATTTTTTCATCGCGTTTCAAATCTTTATTGAATAAAATATCCGTGATTTTATCTGGTGAAACGGATTTCTTGGTTGGTTTTTTGAATACAGGGGTTTTTACATCTTCTTTATCGGAATCGTCGTCATTATCAGAATCCCCATTATTCATGTCATCTTCATTCTCAATAGCTATTATATTTTCAGAACTCTCGATATTATTTCCTTGATTTTGTTTTTCAATCATAGTTTCAAACATATTATCAATTCTTAATAAATTTGTATTGTCTTCTTCTGTGTTTGCCTTTTTTGCATTTTCAAGACTCTCGTTTAATAGAATTTTTATCAATGAAAGGGTTCGATCTTTTGACGGTTTTGTTTTAGGATAAACTACATCAATACCGTCGAATTTGGAATATCCAAATGCTGTTAGAATAGCCCTTTGAATGAAATTTGATAATAATGGAATATCCGTAATGTAGCTAGATTGTTTATAAAATGTATCTATAATATTTGATGCTAGACGTTTATAAGTTTTTATAGGAATTGGAAAATCACCGTGACTACTACTGGCTTCAATATCAAAACTGCATATTTTGAAAGGGACGCGATCCAGTTTTGTAGGTTCGGGTTTAATTTCTTTCAAAGGACATACATATTCATAATCACATGTAGTTGTTTTTGTTTCCGAACGCATAACTCTGCTTAAATAAAAGGAAATCCATCCAGAAGGACTAATTTCATTGATATGAAAGAAACGGAGTAGGGGAGGGATGTTTCCACTTTCATATAATTCTAGATTGGTATTTAGAAATTTGAATCCTGTTTTTTTTCTTTCTTGATTTTCGGTATATGTATACCATAAATTTTTCACACGATTCATTACTTCGGTATTTTTGAATGTAAGTTTTACGAATTTATCTCGTTTACCTGCTGTAAAACCATACAATTTTTTATATTCTACAATTTCGTGTTTTACGATCGAATCTTGATATTTTTTTCCGATTTTTGTTTTGATTTCTTTTACCATTTCAACCATTTCTCGATTCTTCCATTCTTTTCCAATCAATATGAAAAAGAATGGTTGAAAATCCTTTACATATAAAGAACAAGTTTCTCCTTTTTCATTTACACCGAACATTTGGATAACAAATATCTTTTCATCTTTTGCGAATTTTTTATTTTTTTCATTACCATAACTGGATTCCGAACTATTATCAGAATCATCTTCTAGTTGAATTTCGTCATAAATATTAAAATCAAATAGTCTAAAAAACTTTTTGATTAAAGGTTTTTTAGACTTTTTGATAATGGTCTTACTTTCTTGCATTTTGTTACTTGATATGTTATGTCAATTATTATTTATTAAGTTTTTTATAATGAATAATAATCAATTTTTCAATAGACTCAGGGGAACCAATGTTCCCCCTGAAACCACTCCCTTAAAAGAAAAACAACTTGATGTCAATCTAATGATTTATGGATCCTTCAATGAACTACACCCACAACCACCGCCAAATATTTTTTGCATTCCTTGCATAAATCCCTGTTGTTGGTTTTCTTGTTTATTTTCTTCTTGATTTTCTTGTTGATTCCTACCGGTTGTAAACCAATTCTTCAAAGATGTTGCTTCACGTTCTCCGCCATAGTATTTTATATCACCTCCTTCTATTTTAAAAATAGTAGGAAATCCATTAATAACAATTTTTTCCCCTTTTAATTTTTTATTTATATTATTTATTTTTTTCTCTTTCATACTGTCAGAATCTTCTATTTCAACAAAATGAAAGTTTTTACTCTTATTTCCCATTTTCATCTCATTTTTCATTTTATGCCATTCAGGTTTTAATGCTTGACAATGTCCACACCAATTTGCATGAATTAATCCTACTGTCGTTAGTTTTAAATGATTAGGTCTTTTATTTAGTGTTTTATTTATTTTATTATGATATAACTTATTATTTTTTTTTGTTTTTCTTAATTGTTTTTTCATATATATTATAATTAGAAAATGATAAATTTACAAAAAAATATAACTTTAATATAACTAAATTATGAAAAAGATCAAGATTGCCTTTATAATATTTTTAATAATGACTTTTTTAGCAGGAATATATGTTATCCTAAATCCTACAAATATTATTGAAAGTATGGATAATAATAACGATAATAAAAAAACGGACTGTCCGGATCTTTTGATAGAAAAGGATGGTAAATTATTACTTTATAATACTAAAAAACCAGAAGATGATAAAAATCCTATCCCTTTTTTTACTTTAGACGAATATATTTATTATTTAGAAATGCAGCGTAAACAAGGTAATAATTGTCCTGTGTTATATTTACAGAAAGAAAATAACGCACAAGGAAATGATGTTTATCGTATTCGTCCTGGTCCATTTGATAAACAAGGAGGTTTACCCCCAATAACCAATATTAATGATATTAGAAAAAAACCAATTGAACCATCAGATGCTACACGGGACAATCCTCCTTATAATAAAAATAATTATAATAGTTTTGATCCTTACGGACAATATGTAGGAGTTTATACTACAATAGATGCTATACATGACTCTACGGATGACAATATTATTAGTGATAATCCAATGGATCCAAATTGGGGTGGTGTTGAAGCAACACAAAAATCGGTTGATTCTGGAAAATATGAAGACAATAATGTAGTTAAACCATTGTTGTATCAACCCAAAATGGCTTTTATACCATTAGATAATGGTATGGGATTACCTAAAGATATATACTAATAAGGTCAGGGAACCTACGGTTCCCCTGAAACCCCTCCCTTAAAAGAAAAACTTGATGTTAACCAAATGATTAATATCAAATACATTATAAAAGGAGGGGGGTTCAGGGGGAACCTTGGTTCCCCTGAGATAAATACTTGATAATGTTCTCGATACTACTTTTACTAATCTTTCTAAATTTTCCATTTGTTTCTAATTTAATATCATTCATACATTCGGGATTCTTTTCTAATTCAGCCATGAATTTAGGAAACGTAGAAAAATTTTTCATAATTGCAATAGCTGTAATTGAACTGATTCCGGGTATTTGTGATAAAATAATTTCCCCAATATTTTCTGGTGTAATATTTTCTTTTTTCACTTTTTTAACAAAATTACAATATTTTTCAGTTGTTTCTATTATTGTATTGTTTTTTTCTTGGTTTCCTTCTTTATTTTCTTCTTCTTCTTCTTTGGTTGGTTGAATATTTTGAGTAAAATTACGCAAATAAGGAGAACTCAAAAAATAAGGTTCTCTCCTTTTTTCTAATTCTTTTGTTATTTTTAAAACTAATAAAATCAACCATTCCGCGGTTTCATAAATAGTAGAAGTTCTCATAATACTAAATCCTTTAAAGAAATTCAAACTCGTTATACAAGAGTAAATTAAATTTTTATCTTTTGGATTTTTCAAATTAGAGAACATTCCTTCTAATAAATAAATTATCGAATGAGGAGGTAATTCGCTCGTATTTAAAAGACGGTGAGATTGTTCTTCATATCTACCATCTTTTATAGAAGATAATAAATCAGAAAAAGATTTACGTTCAATAATTATTAATGTAGTTTCATCATCTTTTTGTATAATGATATCACCTATAGGTAAATCCTGTTGGAGAACTATAATTTTTTTTGTAGTTTCTTCTGGTAAACGTGATATTTCTTCACTGCATTTTTGAAATAATGCAGTTTCACGTTTATCAATAATAAGCCGCATAAAATAATATAATGATAAGAAAAATCATTATATTGTTTCTATAAATATATTAACATCAGGTTATTTTTCTTAAGGAAATCTACGATTTCCTTAGTATGTTTCCTATTTATCTAGTTCCGGGAACAGTGAAATAAGTATTAGGAGTATATGTAGAACCAATAGGACGACTAATACTTGTCTTAGGATTGACAGTTTTCATCAAAAATGTAAGATTTTTTATTCCATCTTGTTGTTCGAAAGCAATATTCGTCCATTGGGTTCTTCCAATAATATATGGGAATCCAGCCTTTTTACCACCACCACCTTGATTTTGAGAGGTTACTGCGTTACTACCCATTTGAGATTTACTTGATGAAGAAAACATATTTCTTTTAGGCATTTTATCAATTAATATATTATAACTAAATATTTTTATCTGTAATGATATAAAAAATTGATAATATTATTATTTAGTTCTATTCATTTTATTTATTTAATAATATGAATATTGACGATATTTATGTCGAGAGTAATTCCAACGGACAAGAAGTATATGTCTTTGATCCATACAATCCCCTAAATAAATGTATAACAGAGGAAGATATAAAACAAATTCTTAATACATATGGTATCAATGTTCCAATATATAATGTAAATCTTTACAAAAGAGCATTCGTACATAGATCGTATATTAAACGCCCAACTATTGAAAATGAAGTAAATAATATATTTATTACTCCTAAACCTGATGATTGCTTACCATTATTCACAAAATCGAATGAACGTTTAGAATTTGTAGGGGATGGAGTTTTGGAATGTATTACTAAATATTATTTATATCGACGTTTTCCCAAAGAAAACGAGGGTTTTATGACAGAAAAAAAGATTGCATTAGTAAAAAATGAATCGATCGGTAAAATGGCTTATGAAATGGGGTTGCATAAATGGTTCATTTTATCGAAACACGCGGAATCAAAACAGAATCGGACGAATTTAAAAAAATTAGGATGTTTGTTTGAATCTTTTATTGGTGCAATGTTTTTAGATTTCAATAAAATTAATGTTAATGATGAGGATGGATGGTTTAAAAATTTATTTGTTACTGGACCCGGATTTCAAATGGTCCAGATTTTTGTAGAGAATGTTTTTGAAAAACATGTAGATTGGATAAATTTGATTCGAAATGATGATAATTTCAAAAATATTTTACAGGTGAAAATTCAAAAGGAATTCAAAATAACACCGCATTATATGGAGGTTGAAGAACATAATACAGAAACGGGTTACTATATGGGTGTTTATTTATGCTTAGGACAACCCGTCCATATTTTAAATCATGAAGATTCTATTCCTATACAAAGTTTTAAAGTATATAATGATATACATCAATATATGTCGAAAAATGGGAAAATATTTGTGTTTTTAGGAGAGGGAAAACATAAGATAAAGAAAAAGGCAGAACAAATAGCTTGTGATGAAGCCATTAAAAATTTGAGTGGATTTTGATTTGTTACAAAATAATAATATTATTAAGTAAATATATAAACTTTAATTTTTTAAATGGAAAAATCTTTTAGAAATAGTAACCCATCTCCTGAAGAAACATCTACTCCAATGGATACCTATAGTTCAACTAATAAAACTATTATTAAAAGAAGAAGTATTAATAAAGGAAGTATTAATAAAAAAAGTATTAATAGTAGAAATACTAAAAGAAAACGTAGTCCATCTCTTGATGAAATATCTATTCCAATGGATACTCCTATATATACTTCAAATAATGTTTCATTATTTAAAAGAGTAAAACGTTCATTAATTAAATCAGTAACTGATATTGATGAAATACAACAGTTTTTAACAAGAGTATGTCCTAATTTGGAACATTGTATTAGTTTTGGTAATAATTATAATGGTTTAATAAAAAGACTATTTAATAATTTCATAAATTTTGATTATACTAATTCTAATATGGTTCGTATAGGTTCTGTAACCGTTAATGGTGTAATTTATAAAATTACATATACATATGAAAATAAATATACAGTTTATTGTGTATTAAAAACTCAATCAAGGATGACATCTGGAGATGAATTAGATAATTTATACTATGAATTTCTTGTTGGATATTATTTTATTAATTTTTTTAATTTACGTTTTCCTTGTTTTGTAGAAACTTATGGTATTTATAATATTCCTCATAAAACTTGGTTTAATATGACAGAACCTTCTTCTACTAGTTATGATGTTAATATTTTAAGAGAAACCTCTACATTATTAGATGATAAAAATACTCAAAAATATAGAAAAAATATTAGAGATTTATGTTTAGATTCAAGAATAAAACTTGGAATATTAATTCAACATATAGAAGGAGAAACATTTTCTGATTATTATAAGAGTATTATTTTTATATCAGGTAAATTTAATACTTATTTTTTTTTATATGAATTAATGCAATTACTTTTTCAAATTTATGGTCCTTTATCAACAATGCGTAATTGTTTTACACATTATGATTTACATTTAAAAAATGTATTACTTTATGATGTAGGAGTAAATAAATATATTCAAATGAAATATGTTTATAGAGATGAAGATGAAGAATATATTGTATCATTTAAAACTCGAAAAATATGTAAAATTATTGATTATGGACGTAGTTTTTTTAATAACAATTATTTGTTTGATTTTAAATTAAAATCTAAATTAAAACCTAATGATAGAAGAACATTAACATCAAGAACACAGACACTATTTAAATCCGTAAAAAAAACAAGATCTTTATCATCTAGAACATATTTTAAGAATTCAATTGATACATTAAATAGTCAAGAAATTCTTAGAATTTTAAAATCTTATAATACGGAATGTCCCAATGATGGAAAAACGAAAGGATATAAATTTATTAAATTTATACTTGACCGTAATGTTGATTCGTTATTTATTATGAATTGTATAACATGGATAATAGTTGAATCTCAAAAAATAAAAAAAGATGATAATATTACAGTTCAAGATTTATTAGCAGATAGTGAATTGAATGATAGTGAAAAAGAATTAATAACATATTTTTTTAGTGAATATGGAAAAATAAAAAGTGTTTCAAGTGTTTATTCACTTTTAGAAGAAATTTTAAGGAATCCGGTTTTTACTACTGAAAATAATAAAATGTATACAGGACATTCTTGTGTTGGAACTATGACTATTTATTTGGATGGGACTCGACCATTATTATATGAACCTAATTAGATTATTACATAAACTATCTAGAAAACTATGTAGAGATTATTATATTATTTACCTAAAATGGATACTATAAAAATAATATCTTTTGGATATAGATGTTCTTCTGCTGGGCTTTTGAAAAAAATGGGATTAAAACATGAAAGTTATCCTTTTGATTGGCTTATTTCTAGATTATTTGTTATTAAACATTGTATAGAAACTAATTTTACAGAATTTTTAAATCTTGAAAACTATGAAAAAAAACAATGTAAAACTTATGAAATGGCAGATATTAATAATATTTTTATTTGTGATGAAGATCTTATAGTAAATAATTATTATCAACCTTTAAATATTCCTAATCCAGAAGTAGCTTACAAATGGTATTTGGCAATGAATCATCATAATATTTTGGAAAAGGATAGAGAATATTATATTCGATGTATTCATAGATTTCAAGAAGTTATGAAAACGAATAATAAAAAAATTTTTTTACACATATGTCCGCTTATTTTATTAGATAAATATAATGAAATAAAAGATGAAATTATAAAAAAAATAAATATTTTTGATGAATTTATTTATACTATTTATAATGGTAATATGAGAGGAATTATATTTATTATGGTAAGAGACGACAATAATATTTATAAAATAAAAGGAGAACTTTTAATTTTGTCTGAGCTTACTAAAACCCAAATCTATATTGTTTATGCAAATAAAAATTTTATTGACGCAGGAGAAATATTTATGGGAGAAAATATTGAAGAAGAATTATTTATTGAAGAAATTATAAAAAAAGAAATATTTTAAAATTATGTTATTGTAATTACAAATAGTAAATACATTTTTTATAAGCATAAATCTAGCAAAAAAATTTTTGTAAATAAAATCTATAATGACAATTCATAGAGATATAAGTGGTTTTAATTGTAAAAAATGCTTACGTGGTGTTCGCTTTGAATCTTTTTGTCAAGATACAATAATAACAATAGGTGTAAATTGTTTAAATTGTAATAAAGGAACAACAGGAAATACAGGAAATACAGGATCAACTGGTCCAACTGGTCCAACTGGTCCAACTGGACCAACTGGATCAACTGGAAATACAGGATCAACTGGTCCAACTGGATCAACTGGATCAACTGGTCCAACTGGATCAACTGGAAATACAGGATCAACTGGAAATACAGGATCAACTGGAAATACAGGATCAACTGGATCAACTGGTCCAACTGGTCCAACTGGATCAACTGGAAATACAGGATCAACTGGAAATACAGGATCAACTGGAAATACAGGATCAACTGGAAATACAGGATCAACTGGAAATACAGGATCAACTGGATCAACTGGTCCAACTGGTCCAACTGGATCAAATGGAACAGCAATAAGTGCGGCTGAATTTTATGCATTAATGCCAGGAGATAATTTTTCTACTATTGATGCTGGAAGTGATATTGAATTTCCAAATGATGGACCAACTTTCGGAACAGATATTACTCGATTAGGACCATCTATATTCAATATTAAAAGTATTGGAATTTATCAAATATTATTTCAAGTATCTATATCTGAAGCAGGACAATTATGTATTGTATTGAATACGATTCAACAATATTATACAGTTGTTGGTAGAGCAACTGGAACAAGTCAAATAGTCGGTATTTGTTTGATAAATATAACATCAGCTGATTCTGTAATAAGTATAAGAAATCCATTAGGAGAACCATCTGCTCTTACGATAACACCATTAGCCGGAGGTTCAAATCCAGTATCAGCGCATTTATTAATTATACGTTTAACATAAAAATAAAAAATTTACAATTGTAACTGCATTAATACTAAATAAAAATAAAAATAATATATATTTTTATTTAGTTAAAATATGAATTAATTTGTATAATGAGTTCAAATACAACTTCAGATCTTTCAGTAGATCAAATTAACCAGATTGTTTCTTATGTAAATAAATATCGTACAATGAATCAAGCACCACCTATGGTTTTTAATAATTCTATTTCCTCTTTTTCAAAACAATGGTCTAATTACTTGCTAACGAATAATTTATTTAAACATAGTGAAACACAATTATATGGAGAAAACTTGGCTTTTTTTCAAGGTTATGGTACAGATATTGTGACATTGATAAAATTATCTATTGATGCTTGGTATAATGAGATATCAGTTTATGATTTTAAAAATCCGGGATTTTCTGAAGCAACCGGACATTTTACTTGTTTGGTTTGGATTTCTAGTACTGATTTTGGGATTGGAATTTCAATTGATAACAAAACACAAAAGGCGATTATTACTATGAATACATCACCACCTGGTAATGTAATTGGTGAATTTAAACAAAATGTTTTACCTACTATTTCGGGTCCAAGTCCAAGTCCAAGTCCAAGTCCAAGTCCAAGTCCAAGTCCAAGTCCAAGTCCAAGTCCAAGTCCAAGTCCAAGTCCAAGTCCAAGTCCAGTTCCAAGTCCAAGTCCAAGTCCAGTTCCAAGTCCAAGTACCCAAAATTCTCAATTCACTCAAATAATCTCATATTTAAACAATATAATCTATTGGGTAAAAATTAGAAAACCCGCTAATTTCTTGATATTACAAATAAATAATGTTATCAATATGTTATTATCAACAAATTATGCAAATATAAATAATGTAATATATTCATTACGTATGGTAACTTTTTCTATTCAAACAAGACATTCCACTGCATATATTGTAAATTTATTAAATAATATAATTTCTCAAATTTCCTTTTATCAATAATATATATAAAATAGTAATCTATTATTGTAACCACAAATGCTAATATTTTGAAATAAAAAACAATAAAATGTATTTTAGGACTTTTTATATATGCAATATTCCATATTTTCAAAATATTCAAAATTATTCATAGTATTGGGTTTATTATTATTATTAATAGTATTATTTATCAATAGCATTTTATTCAAAAAAGATATTATAGCACCATCAAATAAAAAATACGATCTAAAAGAAGACGGATTTTGTATATATAAAAACGTTTTGAATAATGAAGAAATAAAAAATATAAAAAAATATTGTAAAGAAGGTAATTATTCTATAGTTCAAGAATATTTATTAAAAAATAATAATTTGAATGACTTAATACAACATGCAACAAATAAAGATTATAAATTTCAAGATTATATATGGATAATACAAAAATCTGCGGTCCATACTTGTCATCGTGATAATAACGGTGATTTCTTTAATAAAAATCAAAAATACCCTTCTTATACTATGTTGGTTTATTTGGAAGATATGGAAAAATGTTTGGGTGTTATTCCAGAAAGTCATAAAGATTCTGATTCTTATTTTACAAATTTTCAGGATTCATTGAAAAATTTATTATGTAAAAGTGGTGATGTTATATTATTTAATGCAAATTTAATACATGTTGGTACAATAAATTCGAATGATAATAATTTGCGTATACAATTAAAAGTTACCCATAAAGATGATATTCCTTATATTTATTACTATGAAAATTTTCACAAGGTTCTCAATCAAGAAAATACGATTCCTATTTTTTTGAGAAAAATACAAAGAAACATATCTTGTACTTTTCCGGGTATTTCAAACTGGACTCAAAATGAAAACATTCAATCATCCAGAGGAACTGATAATGGTGCTAAAATTAGCCTAGGACAAAAAATATTTTCATACATATTTTACGGTAATTCAGATTTTTACGATTTACCCAATGCGTTTTGATGAAAATACAATTGTAATTACAAAATTATAATTGTATATTACAAAAAACAATGTTATTTTTAGTAAATAAAGAAAAAATGTTTGGATGGTCGGTTAGAAATGATTTTCAACGAATTCCAGAGAACTTAGAATAATATACCGTTTTTTATGTATACGAAATCCATACAAAAGTTTGGTATCCGGATTTTTAGATAAATACAATCCAGATGGGTTCGAATGGTTCGAATGGAATTTTATTCTATATGGAATCGTTCTTTTTACTCTATAAAATCATTAAAAAATTGAATAAAAATCATTAAAAAATTGAATAAAAATCATTAAAAATCATTAAAAAATATAAAACAACATTTCATATAATCAAGATGTCTTCTAAAATTTACGAACAATTATTTTTAGTAAATAATATCCCTCAAATTGCAGGAATATTTCAGGTAAGGGATATGATTAAAAGTTTTGTTTATACAGGAGAATGGTATATGAATAAAGCCAAAGAATTTGCAAAAAGATTTAAACATGTTAATGAAACCATTCGTAAAGCGTATTCTAGAAATAATCCAATTTCCATTTATATGAATCAAGTTTATTTATATCATCGAGATATAAATAAACAACAAGAATGGAAATTCGGATTTAATTCAAATAATGATCGTAATGTAGAACATTTACAAATAAATTCTGCAAATTGTTATGTATGCGGGGAATATATTGAAGAATATAGTTTAGTTAGAACAAATCTTTCTTATTGTACTTGTCAACATAATCAAGAAGATTTTGATATATTATTAGAAACGAATGAAGAAATTAATAATTGGACTCAAGCAGAATATCAACAATATTGGGATGATTATTGGTATTATTATGACCTTGATTCATCAAATTCTTTTATGGATGAAGAATAATTCCAGAAACATATCGTTTTGAAAAATTGAATAAAAATTATACAAAATAGATGATGTATAAAACAAAATAAAAATATTTTTTATGAAATTTGCTACGAAAACGGTAAGAAAAATGCTAAAAAATTGAATAAAAATTAAATAAAAATAGAGAATGTATAAAACAACAACCAATATAACTAACATGACAACTCAAGTTTATGAAGAACTCTTCTTAGTGAATAATATTCCTGAGTTTGAAGGGATACAAGAGGTAAGCGATATGATTAAGGGGTATGCTTATACTAGCGAAATGTATATGATTCGTGATATGGAATTAGCTAGGAATTTTGCATATAAATTTAAACTTGTAAATTACGCTATTAGACAAGCCATGTCTAGAAAAAATTCTGATAAATATATAGAAAATTATGATGATGAAGAACATTGGGGGTTTGGATACGAACGGTATGACCCATATGAAATTAAAAATTGTGATATGGGATATCAATTTATTAATGGTAATTTAATACATCATATAGAAACATTACAGATTCAGGCAGTAAATTGTTATATATGTGGGGAATACGTTCATACTGATACTAGATGTAAATATTATCCATATACTCTTCCATTTTGTAATTGTTATAGGGAACTATAGGTTCCCTTGAGACCCCTCCCTTAATAAAAATATGTATAAATGTTATTTGTATATATTTTTTATTTTTTTATATTTTTTTATGAATTTTGCTACGAAAACGCTAAAAAATTGAATATTTTTTTAACAAAAATAGAGAATATATAAAATAACAACCAACATAACTAACATGTCAACTCAAGTTTACGAAAAGCTCTTCTTAGTGAATAATATTCCTAAGATTGAAGGTATATTACAGGTAAGGGATATGATTAAGGGGTATGCATATACTGATGATATGTATATGATTCGTGATATGAAACACGCTAAAAAGTTTTCGAAAAAATTTAAACATGTACATATGGCAATTCACCAAGCATACTCTAGAACAAATCCTGTAAATTGTGAATGTTGTAGAGAATATAGAGAAAATGATATACATAAAGAACATTGGATTTTTGGATACGACCGTTATGACCTAGATGAAGTTAAAAATTGTGATCTTGTTGATTGTAGAGAAAATGTATATCATATAGAACAATTACAGTTAGAGGCTACAAATTGTTATATATGTGGGGAATACATTACTAGTTCTACTAGTTTTAGTACTCTTGAATTTTGTAGTTGTGTTAGATAGATGGAACTGTAGGTTCTCTCTCTTAAAAATAAAAATGAAAATAAAAAATATTAAAAAATATGTATAAATGTTATTTGTATATATTTTTTTATGAATTTTGCTACGAAAATAGTAAGAAAAACGCTAAAAAATTGAATATTTATTTCTCAAAAATAAAGAATGTATAAAACAACAACCAATATAATCAAGATGTCAACTCAAGTTTACGAAAAGCTCTTCTTAGTGAATAATATTCCTAAGATTGAAGGTATATTACAGGTAAGGGATATAATTAAAGGGTATGCTTATACTGGTGAAATGAATATGATTCGTGATATGAAACGTGCTAATGAATATTCTAAAAAATTCAAATACGTAAATATGGCGATTCTTCAAGCATATTCTAGAAGAAATCCAATTGGTGATAATCACGGTAATTGTACTCGTTGTTTAAATCGTAAAGATTTTGATATATATAAACAGAGTTGGTCGTGGGGTTTTGACGAATATCAATATAATGAAAGATGGCAACATTGTAGAATAATAGATTTCGACTTAGATAATAAATGTAAAGAAGTATTTATAGAAGAAAATCAGATGATTTCTGGTAACTGTTATTTATGCGGAGAGTATATACCTTATTTTGTAGACCATTGGTATAATATTCCTTACTGCTGTTGCGCCCATAATGATTATTTGTATAATGATGATGATATTGATAATGATGATGATAATGATAATTATGATAATGATAATGATAATGATAATGATAATGATATTGATATTGATGATAATGATGATAATGATAATGATATTGATGATACTGATACTGATACTGATACTGATACTGATACTGATACTGATAAAATATATTGTATAATAAATAATATATTGTATAATAAATAATTATACTAAGTAACTGGAATAATCCTAATAAAAAATTTAAATATAAAAAAATATAAACCCAAATCTATAAAAAATATAACTATAATTGTATATATTGTATTTTTTTCATAATATTATCAAAAATTATTCCGTTAAAATAATATGAATATATAGTATAATTATTTTTATTATACTATATAATGAGTCAACAAATATTTAATCCTTTAGTAGCACTAGGAAAAAAACCAGATGTTACTAGTATTCCATTAGTAAAAATTTATTTTCCTGTTGCAAAAGCAGATGAAGGAGAACTTATTGAAGGGGAAAACCCAAAACCTAAGAAATTTACAGTAAAAATAGTTAATAAACGTAAAGGACCTGAATATAGAGAAGAAATATTAAAACGTCTTTATAATAAACCGGAATTACCATTTGTAGAAGTAACACAAGGTATGAAATCCAATACTATTGATGCATTAAAAGAAGAAGAAAAAACAACTATAGAACCTATTAAAAAAGGTAGAAAATTAATAATACGTGATATTTCATTTAAAGAACCAGAAGAAAAAGAAGAAGAATTAGAAAAAGAAAAAGAAGAAGAATTAGAAAAAGAATTAGAAAAAGAACAAGAAGAAGAATTAGAAGAAGAAGAAGAATTAGAAGAAGAAGAAGAAGAAGAACCAAGAAAAGAAAAAAAAGTAGATTTTAAAGAACCAGAACCAGAACCAGAACCAGAACCAGAATTCGAAGAAGTAATTCCAGAAAAGAAGAAAAGAGGCAGAAAACCTAAAAAAACAGAAATAGAACAAGGAGAACCTCCTGCTGATTTAACAAAATCTGTTATTCGTACACAAAAAGTAGCAGATAGATTACCTAAAGAAAGAGAAAAAATGATTATACCAGTTTCTAATTTTTACATGAATAATCGTAAGATGTTCGTTCAAAAATTAGCCGAAATGTTTAAAGATTTTCAAAAAGAATTATCAGAAGATAAAGAAGAAATTTCTTGCGATACCTTATTTAAATCTGAATCATTCGATTTATTAACACATCAAAAAATCGCTAGAGATTATTTGAATTTGTATAGTCCTTACCGTGGATTGCTGTTGTATCTGAGTTTGGGTGGAGGTAAGACGTGTACTAGTATTGCTATTGCAGAAGGAATGAAATCCGAAAAACGAATTTTTATTTTAACTCCAGCATCATTAAAAATGAATTTTTTCACAGAGATGAAAAAATGCGGTGATTCACTATATAAACGTAATCAATTCTGGGAATTCATATCGATTGAAGGTAATCCAACTTATGTAAATATATTAGCAACAGCTCTTTCTCTCCCTTTGGATTATATTCGTAAAAAAAATGGAGCATGGTTAGTAAATATTAATAAAAGTTCAAATTATTCGGAACTATCTCCAGAAGACCAAAATTCATTAGACGAACAATTAAACCAAATGATTCGAACAAAATATACAGATATTAATTACAACGGTATCCGATTAAAAGGATTAAGAGAAATGTCCGACAATTTGAATCGAAATCCATTTGACAATTCAGTAGTTATCATTGATGAAGCACATAATTTCGTAAGTCGTATTGTAAATAAATTAAAAAAACCAAATACAATACCTAATATACTCTATAAATTTCTATTAAGTGCCAAAAATGCACGTGTTGTTTTATTGACAGGAACACCTGTTATCAATTATCCAAATGAAGTAGGAATATTATTTAATATTTTGAGAGGATATATCAATACATGGACCTTTACTATCAACGTAAAAACGAGTGAAAAAGTGAATACAGATACAATTTTGGATATATTCGACAAAGAAAATTTTAAACTATATGATTATGTGAATTATGCCGGAAATAAACTAACTATTACTCGTAATCCATATGGATTTGTAAATATGAAAAAACGAGGTGTAGTAAAAGGAACAAAACGTGTACCTAAAATTGGAGGTAATAAAACAAAACATAGAAGAAAGATTGTAGGAGGATCAAATGAAGTATTTAATAAATATGATGGCGTTCACTTGAATGAATCTGGTAATATAACAGACGAAGAATTTCAAGATCGTGTTATAAGAATATTACGAAAATATCAATTAGAAGTACAGATGGGTTCTATTGAAACAAAACCAAATAAAGCTTTACCTGATAATCCAGAGGAATTTATGTCCGCATTTATAAATCCGGATACATCTGAATTACAAGACATATCCCTTTTTCAACGTCGTATATTAGGTCTTACATCTTATTATCGTAGCGCACAAGAAACGTTATTACCTGAATTTGTAACTACTGAAGAAGGTGATGATTATCATGTTGAAAAAGTAGAAATGAGTCCTCATCAATTCGGTATTTACGAAAAAATCCGTAAAATAGAAGCAGATAGAGAACGAAATAGTAAAAAGAAAAAACGTATGCAAAAATCAGAAGAATTATTTAATATTTCATCCACATATCGTATATTTTCACGTGCTGCTTGTAATTTCGTATTTCCATCTTCTATAGAAAGACCTTTACCTGATATAAAAGATGGAAATAAAAAAGAATTAGATGAAAATGTTTTTGATAATGTTTCTAAGAAAAAATTACAAGAAGTAGATGCCTTTTCAAGTATAGAAGATGAAGATGAAGAAGATGAAACCGATATTTTACGTTATGAAGAACGCATCAAAAAAGCATTAGAAGACGTTTCTGTCAAGGATCCTACTACAAATGAAAGCGAATTTTTATCAAAAACCGCTTTGCCAGAATATAGTCCCAAGTTCTCTAAGGTATTAGAAAATTTACAAAATCCGGAAAATGAGGGTTTGCATTTGATTTATAGTCATTTTAGAACTATAGAAGGAATTGGTATTTTGAAATTGATATTGGAAGCAAATGGTTTTGCAGAATTTGTAATACAAAAAACAGGGGATACTTGGGAATGGATTGAAAATGAAGCCGATGTAGGAAAACCTAATTTTGTTTTATATACAGGAACAGAAACAACCGAAGAAAAGGAAATTAAACGAAATATCTATAATAGTGCTTGGGATGTTGTTCCTGGAAATATTGCTACGAAACTAAGAGAACGTAATGAAAATAACTTTTTAGGTGAAGTAATCCAAATTTTTATGATTACGTCATCTGGTGCAGAAGGTATCAATTTGAAAAATACCCGTTTCGTACATATCATAGAGCCTTATTGGCATATGGTTCGAGTAGATCAAGTTGTTGGTAGAGCTCGTCGTATTTGTAGTCATCAAGATTTACCAGTTGATATGCGTAATGTCAAAGTATATTTGTATGTCACTACTTTTAGCGAACAACAAAAGACAGATGAAAATAATATTGAATTACGTATACGTGATGTAAGTCGAATAGATAGTAAAACACCGGTTACTACAGACGAATCTTTATATGAAATTGCAAGTATAAAACAGAGAACAAATAATCAAATATTGAAAGCAATAAAAGAAACAGCTATAGATTGTCAATTATATGCAAATGCATCGAAAAGAGCTCCTAAAGATAGGGATTTGGTTTGTTATGGTTTTGGAAAAGTCGAATCCAATCAATTTTCATCTTACCCTAATTTTGAGACAGATAAGGGGTCTAAGGAGGGTTTGGATGTTACTACCGTTCAATGGGAAGCACGTAAAATAACTATTAATAAAGTTGATTATGCTTTGAATGAAAGGACTATGGATATTTACGAATATGATAGTTATATTAAAGCAAAAGAATTAGGAACACAGTTAATTTTTGTTGGTAAATTGGTTAAAAAGGATGGAAAATATATTATTGTTAAATAAAAATATTTAAGAAAATGACATAAAAGTTCTTGTAGGAAAATCACGACAACTAATAACATACCAAAATACATCATCATCATCTATATTAATAAATTGTCCGCTTGTATTGAATGAAATTATTATATCTGGTTTTACAATTTCATTTGTATTTGGATCTGTATAAGAATCTGTAACGCTAATACTTGTTATTTGTAAATTATTTACTGGGTTTCCTAAATTATCCAATGCATATTCTGTTCCTGCTTCATCATTAAAAATACTAATAAATGGTTGTTTATTTGAACTTAATAAATTTCCTATTTCTGTAGTAATATTTTCATATTCTAATGAATGTATAATAGTGGGACTTTTTGAGACTATTGTAGTTTCAGGTTCAGTACTTGTAGTTTCAGGTTCAGTACTTGTAGGTTCAGGTTCAGTACTTGTAGTTTCAGGTTCAGTACTTGTAGTTTCAGGTTCAGTACTTGTAGTTTCAGGTTCTGGTTCAGTACTTGTAGTTTCAGGTTCAGTACTTGTAGTTTCAGGTTCAGTACTTGTAGTTTCAGGTTCAGTACTTGTAGTTTCAGGTTCAGTACTTGTAGTTTCAGGTTCTGGTTCAGTACTTGTATTTTCAGGTTCGGGAGTTGTATTTTCAGGTTCGGGAGTTGTATTTTCAGGTTCGGGAATCGTAGTATCCATTATATAATTATTCAATATTTTTTATCTTTATTTTATACAATAAAGATAAAAATGTCTATTCCGAATAGATATTTACCAAATATTCTTTCAAAAAAGGACTATAAAAAACAAAAAACCAATATATTAAAATCAAGAAAACTTTATAAAAAGGGTATTTATTATACACGCCCTAAAGTATCTTCTTTTCACTCTAAACCATCAAATCATATTAAAAATGCAGAAAAAATATACAATTTGAAAAAAATATTACCTAATAAAGAACTCTCTATGAAATCAGGTTGTTCCATAAATTCTTTAGAAAAAATAGTGAATAAAGGACGAGGTGCATATTTTTCTAGTGGTTCTCGTCCAAATCAAACAGCAGAATCTTGGGGTATTGCTCGTTTAGCAAGTGCTCTTACTGGAGGAAAATCAAGTATTGTTGATTATAATATTTTATATGATGGTTGTAAAAAAAATAGTAAAGCCTTGAAAATGGCAACAAAAACATGTAAAAAAGAAAAAAAATGTAAAAAATATACAATGAAAAATTATTGAAAATACATAACTAAAGATTTACACCCTTCAACCATTCAAAATAATTGTTTGTTCGTTACTAATTCTTGAACGATCATTCCAAATACACCAATCATTGCTAAACGTCCATTATTGATTTCTTTATCCATAAAAATCAATGTTTCTTCATCCTCTTTGTTCCATAGTTCAAATCCAAAATCTCCTGGTTGATAATCCTGTTTCAATCTAAATAATTTATCTCTTGGATTTTCCCAACCACGAAACATAGATGCAAATTCACTCAAAAACATAAGACCAATAATTCCGAGTTGTAAATCATTTGGTAAATTTTGAAATTGATTGATTCCGAGTCCATCTGTATATTGTTCTAATGTAGGTATAATGATAGAAGACAACATAGCTAATCTTCCATGTTTCAATTCTGCTTCTCTCAAAAAAGACGGTTGAATCCCTTTTGCCACAACATTATAATCGAAAATTTTGGCATTTTGAAAAGGGCTACCAGAACGGATTACGGGTTTTGTACTTTTCATCGAATCAACAATGCAAAATAGAGAGGCAAGAATAATAACACTACGCATTATTTAGAGTATTACTGAATAAATCTTTATATTATTTTACAAATATTAAATGATATAAAAATAATATTATATTATAGTGTAAATGGGTATTTATTATAGTGATGATATTTATGGTATACTATTATATAATTATATTGATGATATAGGTAATACTGTTTATGAAAAAACATCCGATACTATATTTACTAGTGAAATGATTAATGAAGCAAAACAATGTTATCAAGAATTTTATAAAATGGGTATGCATCATTTATCTATTAAAATTTATACTTCAACTACTAATTCATATTCTAATGATAATAATACATATATGTCTTGGAGACCAGTCACAAAACAATTTTTATTTGAAAGATAAATATATTACAAGGATATAAAACAATAAATCCATAAATAAAATATGAATGAACAAAATATTATTATTATATCTATAATTTGTTTTTTATTTTATTTTTGTGATTTTATAGCATTATACCGTTCAATAAAAACAATAAATATAATAGAAAAAATGATTAGTAATAAAAAAGAAATATATTTTTTTTATTCGCAAGAACATTTCTAATAATAGGTGATTTTGCGAATCTTTCTTATTGTATTTCAAATAATATTCAACCCTTATTGATACTTAATTCTATATTTGTATCATTTGATGGTATATTCATAATTTTAAGAACAGTATATGGTGTATTGATTATTAGAATAATAAAGCAAAATTCAGAAATTGTTATAATAAGACCGACAGTAGGAGATGATAATAAAATATATTATAGACCAACTATGGTATCGAATCCAGTATTAAATAATGTATAAAGTGGGGATGTCTGAAAAATTGATGAAAAAATATATAAATATCTTTACATTATTACACAATGAGTATTTTTTAAAATTTACCAAAGGAATTAATTCATATAATCCTCTTATATGATGGTAAAATAAAATACCGTAATGGTAAATACATAAATCAAATATTACGAGAAGATCAGCGATATCATATTTTTAAGTCCATACCGAAACCGTTCGAATCCTATTGTTTTTTACCAAAAAAATTGATAAATAATATATAAATATTTTTTTATGTTATTTATACGAGCTTAAATATAATGAACGATAATACAAAACATCCTGAAGGGAGGTGTCAAATAGGAACTCTTTATAAAGTCAGAGATTGGATTGATATAGATAAAATAAATAGGGTTTATATGTCTTTAATTCCAAATGCAATTCATATATTAGAAAAAAATCCCGATAACATAAATTGGAAATGTTTATCATATAATCCAAATGCCATCGATTTATTAGAAAAAAATCCCGATAAGATTTGTTGGTTTGGTTTATCGGATAATCCAAATGCGATATCCATATTAGAAGAAAATCTAGATAAAGTAATATGGAGTATGTTATCAAGAAATCCAAATGCGATATCCATATTAGAAGAAAATCTAGATAAAATAAATTGGTATTGTTTATCGTTAAATCCAAATGCTATATCCATATTAGAACAAAATATAGATAAAGTTAAATGGTCTGCTTTATCACAAAATCCAAATGCTATATCCATATTAGAACAAAATTTGGATAAAATAATTTGGACTGGATTATCAAAGAATCCAAATGCGATTCATTTATTGGAAAAAAATACGGATAAAATAAGTTGGATTTATTTATCAGGAAATCCAAATGCCATTCATATATTAGAAAAAAAAATGGATAAAGTAAATTGGCATCATTTATCATTTAACCCAAATGCGATTTCAATAATAAAAAAAAATATGGATAAAGTTGAATGGTCTGCTTTATCACAAAATCCTAATGCAATGGATATATTAAAGAACAATATAGATAAAATAAATTGGAATTCTTTATCTTTAAATCCTAATATTTTTGAATTGAATTATGCATTTTTGAAGGGTCGTATGGATATTCTGCGTGAAGAATTAATGATGAAAACTTGGCATCCATCAAGGATTGAAAAATGGTTAGATGCGGGTATGGATATAGAAGATTTTTAAAGTAAGGGTTAGAACTGGTCGTAGGTTCCTATTCCAATATATATTTTATTTTCACCATCATTATCTTTAAAATTCATATAATTACCCATTATTATTATTGTATGAAGTTATTTTTTATATTTTGGTTTCAATTTTTCAAAAAATACTAAGTTTATCGTAAAATTGATTGAAAAATATATATATTTTTTATGTTATTAAAACACAAGTTACAATATAATGAACGATACTACAAAACATCTTGAAGGGGAGGGTCAAATGGGAACCATAGATTCCCTTTATAAACTTCGTGATTGGATTGATAAGGATAAATTATATATGTATTCTTTATCAAAGAATCCGAATGCCATTCATTTATTAGAAAAAAATATGAATAAAATAAATTGGTATTGGTTATCACATAATCCAAATGCAATCCATTTATTAGAAAAAAATCCCGATAAAATAGATTGGAACTCTTTATGTTATAATCCAAATGCGATTCATTTATTAGAAAAAAATCCCGATAAAATAAATTGGTCTATTTTATCAATAAATCCAAATGCGATTCATATATTAGAAAAAAATCTAGATAAAGTAGATTTTCAAATTTTATCACACAATCCAAATGCCGTCCATATATTAGAAAAAAACTTGGATAAAATAAATTGGTGTTATTTATCACAGAATCCAAATGCTATATCCATATTAGAGAACAATTTTGATAAAATAAGATGGAATTATTTATCAATGAATCCAAATGCAATTCATTTATTAGAAAAAAATCCTGATAAAATATCTTGGTCTGATTTATCACGGAATCCAAATGCGATTCATTTGATAGAACAAAATATGGATAAAATCTATTGGGGATGTTTATGCTTAAATCCAAATGCTATTCATTTATTAGAACAAGATTTGTATAAAATATATTGGAACTTTTTATCAAGAAATCCTAATATTTTTGAATTGGATTATGCATTCTTGAAGAAGCGTATGGATATTCTTCGTGAAGAATTAATGATGAAAGCATGGCATCCTAGTCGTGTTATGAAGTGGGTAGAAGATGGATATGATATGGAGGATTTTTAGGAAGAGGATTCTTAGTGAAAACCCTACAAAAACCCTACAAAAACCCTACAAAAACCCTACAAAATTGATTTAAAAATATAAATATTTTTTATCTTCATTAACATGACAGAATTATATAAACTTCGTAATTGGATTGATATAGATGAATTATATTGGAATTGTTTATCGGTAAATCCAAATGCTATTTCATTATTAGAACAAAATCTCGATAAAATATGTTGGTATAGTTTATTAGATAATCCAAATGCGATTCATTTGATAGAAAAAAATATGGATAAATTTGATTTGATATATTTATCCTTAAATTCAAATGCCATTCATATATTAGAAAAAAATCTCGATAAAGTAAATTGGTGTTATTTATCACATAATTCAAATGCCGTCCATATATTAGAAAAAAATCCCGATAAAATAGATTGGAATATGTTATCATATAATCCAAATGCGATTCATTTGTTGGAAAAAAACTATGATAAATTAAATTGGCGTTATTTATCTGGAAATCCAAATGCGATTCATTTATTAGAAAAAAACTCGGATAAAATTTATTGGCGTTATTTATCAAAAAATCCAAATGCCATCCATTTAATAGAAAAAAACTTGGATAAAGTAGATTGGTGTTATTTATCAGGAAATCCAAATGCCATTCATATATTAGAACAAAATCTGGATAAAGTAGATTGGTGTTATTTATCAGGAAATCCAAATGCCATTCATATATTAGAACAAAATTTAGATAAACTAGATTGGAATTGGTTATCCAAGAATCCTAATATTTTCGAATTGGATTATGTATTTTTAAGAAACCGTATGGATATAATTCGCGAAGAATTAATGATGAAAGCATGGCATCCGAATCGTGTTGAAAAATGGTTAGATGCGGGTATGGATATGGATGATTTTTATTAAGAGGGGAACCGTAGGTTCCCCCCTACAAAATTGATTAAAAAATAAAAATATTTTTTTATGTTATTATCATTAGTTACAATATAATGAATATAATGAATATATGTATTACACATTTTGGAGAGAAGGGTCAAAGGGGAACTGGAAACGGAATCGTAGATTCCCTTTATAAATTTCGTGATTGGATTGATGTTGATAAAATATATTGGGTTTGGTTATCTTCAAATCCAAATCCAAATGCGATGTATATATTAGAGAACAATATAGATAAAATAAGTTGGAATATGTTATCTTCAAATCCAAATGCGATTCATTTATTAGAAAAAAATGTAGATAAAGTAAATTGGTTTAATTTATCTTCAAATCCAAATGCAATCCATATATTAGAACAAAATTTGGATAAAGTAAATTGGTTTTATTTATCTTTAAATCCAAATGCAATCCATATATTAGAAAAAAATTTAGATAAAGTAAATTGGTTTAATTTATCTTCAAATCCAAACGCAATACCATTAATAGAAAAAAATTTGGATAAAATTAGTTGGTTAAATTTATCTATCAATCCAAATGCAATCCATCTATTAGAAAAAAATTTGAATAGATTAAATTGGACTAATTTATCTGAAAACCCAAATGCAAATACCATACCATTAATAGAACAAAATATGGATAAATTAGATGATTTTTCTTGGATTCATTTATCAAAAAATCCAAATGCAATTCATTTATTAGAAAAAAATCCTGATAGAATTTATTGGAGGTATTTATCATATAATCCTAATGCAATACATTTGTTAGAAAAAAATATGGATAAAGTAAATAGATATAATTTATCATATAATCCTAATGCAATTCAATTATTAGAACAAAACCCTCATAAAATAGATTGGAATTACTTATCAATAAATCCGAATATTTTTGAATTGGATTATGCGTTCTTGAAGGAGCGTATGGATATTCTTCGTGAGGAATTAATGATGAAAGCTTGGCATCCTTCGCGTGTTGAAAAATGGTTAGATGCGGGTATGGAAATGGAGGATTTTTAAAGTAGAGGGAAATTATATTAATTTGGACGTTGTCGTCATGCGACGAAGTCGCGTCTAGACAACGTCGAACCTACGGTTCCCCTACAAAATTGATTAAATAATAATATAAATATTTTTTTATATTATTAACAACAGCGTAAATAGAATGAATCATCTTACAAAACAACTTGAAGGAAAGGGTCAAAAGGGAACCTACGATTATCCTTATAAACTTCGTGATTGGATTACTATTGATAAAATAGATTGGTTTTCTTTATCAATGAATCCAAATGCGATTCATTTGATAGAAAAAAATATAGATAAAATAGATTGGAGTAGTTTATCAGAAAATCTAAATTCCATTCATTTATTAGAAAAAAATATAGATAAAATAAATTGGTTTAAATTGTCAAAGAATCCAAATGCAATCCATTTAATTGAAAAATATTTAGATAAAATAGATTGGAATCAGTTATCGAAGAATCCAAATGCAATCCATATATTAGAAAAAAATGTAGATAAAATAGATTGGTGTTATTTAACAATGAATCCAAATGCAATACCATTATTAGAAAAAAATATAGATAAAATTAAATGGTGGTTATCTTTTAATCCAAATGCAATCCATATATTAGAAAAAAATGTAGATAAAATAGATTGGTATTATTTATCGTTGAATCTAAATGCAATACATATATTAGAAAAAAATATAGATAAAATTAAATGGCATTGGTTATCTTTGAATCCAAATGCTATACATTTATTAGAAAAAAATTTAGATAAAGTAAATTGGTGTATTTTATCTTTAAATCCAAATGCAATCCATTTATTAGAAAAAAATGTAGATGAAATAAATTGGTTTAATTTATCTTCAAATCCAAACGCAATACCATTAATAGAACAAAATTTGGATAAAATTATTTGGAATCAATTATCTTTGAATCCGAATATTTTTGAATTGGATTATGTATTTTTAAGAAACCGTATGGATATTCTTCGTGAAGAATTAATGATGAAAGCTTGGCACCCTTCGCGTGTTATGAAGTGGGTAGAAGATGGATATGATATGGAGGATTTTTAAAAAAAAGCTATAATTCTCCTAAAAAATTGAACGAAAAATATAAATATTTTTTTATATTATTAACAACAGCGTAAATAGAATGAATCATCTTACAAAACAGCTTGAAGGGAAGGGTCAAAGGGGAACCGTAGGTTCCCCTTATAAACTTCGTCATTGGATTACTATTGATAAAATAAATTGGTTTTGGTTATCAAGAAATTCAAATCCAAATGCAATTCATATTTTAGAACAAAATTTTGATAAAATAGAATGGAATAGTTTATCAATCAATCCAAATGCAATTCATTTATTAGAACAAAATCCTGATAAAATAAATTGGAGTTTATTATCTTTAAATCCAAATGCAATTCATTTATTAGAACAAAATCCTGATAAAATAAATTGGGGGTATTTATCTTATAATCCAAATGCAATTCATATTTTAGAAAAGCATCCGGATAAAATAGATTGGTACTTTTTATCAATGAATCCAAATGCCGTCCATATATTAGAACAAAATTTGGATAAAATTAATTGGATTAATTTATCAGAAAATCCAAATGCAATCCATATATTAGAACAAAATTTAGATAAAATAAATTGGGTTTATTTATCTTTAAATCCAAATGCAATTCATTTATTAGAAAAAAACTTGGATAAAATAAAATGGAAAAGTTTATCTCAAAATCCAAATGCCATTCATTTAATAGAAAAAAATCCGGATAAAATAAATTGGGATATGTTATTTTTAAATCCAAATGCAATTCATTTATTGGAAAAAAATTTGGATAAAATAGATTGTAAAATAGATTGGTTAAATTTATCATTTAATACTAATATTTTTGAATTGGATTATGTGTTCTTGAAGGAGCGTATGGATATTCTTCGTGAGGAATTAATGATGAAAGCTTGGCATCCTTCGCGTGTTGAAAAATGGTTAGATGCGGGTATGGATATAGATGATTTATAGAGTAGGAAATATATAAAATAAAATAATATAAATGTTTAATTCATAACTATAATAATATGAATTATTTAATAATATTATTTGTTACCATTTTATCATGTCATTCTTTACAAGTAGAAAATATTAAATTTTGTATAAATTGTAAATATTTCAAAATAAAATTAGGCAATAGTTATAATGAACTTGAATATGGCAAATGTTTAAAATTTCCAAAGAAACTAAATCCACCAATTACACCTGAATATTTAGTTACAAGTATACCTAAAGAGTCAATATTAGAATATAGTTATGCAACTACAGCAAGACAACTTGAATATATGTGTGGTGAAGAGGGAAAGTTTTATGAAAACGTTTTCGACACAGAAATTCAAAAAGACATTTAATAAAAAATTGATAAATAATAATATAAATATTTTTTTTATATTATTAATAACAGCGTAAATACAATGAATCAGAATACAAGACAATCTCAAGAGAGATGTAGTTGTCATAGGGCAACCATAGGTTCCCCTTATAAACTTCGTGATTGGATTAGTATTTATAAATTAGATTGGAAAGGTTTATCTAGAAATCCAAATGCAATTCATATATTAGAAAAGCATCTGGATATAGTAGATTGGTTTAATTTATGTGCTAATCCAAATGCAATTCATATATTAGAAAAACATCTGGATAAGATACAATGGCGATGGTTATCTTCAAATCCAAATGCAATATCATTAATTGAAAAAAAAATGGATAAAATAAGTTGGGTAAATTTATCGGTCAATCCAAATGCGATTCATTTATTAGAACAAAATCCCGATAAAATAAATTGGATTTATTTATCGATGAATCCAAATGCAATCCATATATTAGAAAAAAATTTGGATAAGGTAGATTGGGTTCATTTATCAGAAAATCCAAATGCCATTCATTTATTAGAAAAAAATCCTAATAAAATAAGTTGGTCGAATTTATCTATCAATCCAAATGCGATTCATTTATTAGAACAAAATTTGGATAAAATTTATTGGTCAAATTTATCTTTAAATCCAAATGCGATTCATATTTTAGAAAAGCATCCGGATAAAATAGATTGGTATTATTTATCGGAAAATCCAAATGCCATATCCATATTAGAAAAAAATGTAAATAAAATAAAATGGGGTATGTTATGTTTAAATCCAAATGCCATTCATCTATTAGAAAAAAATATGAATAAAATTCAACAGGATTCTTTTTCAGAATTATCAGAAAATCCGAATATTTTTGAATTGGATTATGCGTTCTTGAAGGAGCATATGGATATTATTCGTGAAGAATTAATGATGAAAGCTTGGCATCCTTCGCGTGTTATGAAGTGGGTAGAAGATGGGTATGATATAGAGGATTTATAGAAGGGAACCTACAGTTCCCTACAAAATTGATTAATAATATAAATATTTTTTTATATTATTAATAACAGCGTAAATAGAATGAATCAGAATACAAAACAATCTCAAGAGAGATGTAGTTGTCATAGGGCAACCATAGGTTCCCCTTATAAACTTCGTGATTGGATTGATTTTGATAAAATAAGTTGGAATCAGTTATCTTCAAATCCAAATGCCATTCATATATTAGAACAAAATATGGATAAAATAGTTTGGTATATGTTATCTTCAAATCCAAATGCGATTCATATATTACAACAAAATTCCTATAAAATAGATTGGTTTTGTTTATCGAAGAATCCAAATGCCATCCATTTAATTGAAAAATATTTAGATAAAATAGATTGGAATCAGTTATCGAAGAATCCAAATGCAATCCATATATTAGAACAAAATTTAGATAAAATAAATTGGGTTTATTTATCAATGAATCCAAATGCCATTCATATATTAGAGAACAACATAGATAAAGTAGATTGGTGTTGGTTATCAAAGAATCCAAATGCAATTCATTTATTAGAAAAACATTCGGATAAAATAGATTGGTTTTATTTATCTTTAAATCCTAATGCAATACATATATTAGAAAAAAATATAGATAAAATTAAATGGCATTGGTTATCTTTGAATCCAAATGCTATACATTTATTAGAAAAAAATTTAGATAAAGTAAATTGGTTTAATTTATCTTCAAATCCAAACGCAATACCATTAATAGAACAAAATTTGGATAAAATTAGTTGGATAAATTTATCAATAAATCCGAATATTTTTGAATTGGATTATGCGTTCTTGAAGGAATGTATGGATATTCTTCGTGAGGAATTAATGATGAAAGCTTGGCATCCTAGTCGTATTAATAAATGGTTAGATGCGGGTATGGAAATGGAGGATATTTACTAAGAGGGATTCCCTACAAAATTGATTAATAATATAAATGTTTTTTATGTTATTAATAACAGCGTAAATAAAATGAATCAGAATACAAAACAACCAGAAGGGAATCAAAAGGAAACTGTAGGTTCCCTTTATAAACTTCGTGATTGGATTGATTTTGATAAATTACATTGGAAATGGTTATCTTCAAATCCAAATGCGATTTCATTATTAGAACAAAATTTAGATAAAATAAATTGGGTTTATTTATCTTCAAATCCAAATGCAATTCATATATTAGAAAAGCATCTGGATAAGATACATTGGCGATGGTTATCTTCAAATCCAAATGCAATATCATTAATTGAAAAAAAATTGGATAAAATAAGTTGGGTTAATTTATCGCGAAATCCAAATGCAATCCATTTATTAGAACAAAATTTAGATAAAATAAATTGGGTTTATTTATCAATGAATCCAAATGCCATTCATTTATTAGAGAACAACATAGATAAAATAGATTGGATTAATTTATCGATGAATCCAAATGCAATTTCTATCTTAGAAAAAAATCCTGATAAAATACATTGGATTCCTTTATCAAAAAATCCTAATGCAATCCATATATTAGAAAAAAATCCCGATAAAATAAATTGGATTTATTTAACGATGAATCCAAATGCAATCCATATATTAGAAAAAAATCCCGATAAAATAGATTGGTTTTGGATTTCTTTAAATCCAAATGCGATTCATTTAATAGAACAAAATTTGGATAAAGTTAAATGGTTTTCTTTATCAGAAAATCCGAATATTTTTGAACTGGATTATGCATTTTTAAAAACCCGTATGGATATTCTTCGTGAAGAATTAATGATGAAAGCATGGCATCCGAATCGTGTTAATAAATGGTTAGATGCGGGTATGGAAATGGAGGATATTTACTAAGAGGGATTCCCTACAAAATTGATTAATAATATAAATGTTTTTTTATGTTATTAATAACAGCGTAAATACAATGAATCAGAATACAAAACAACCTGAAGGAAAGGGTAAAAAAGGTTCCCTTTCCTTTTATAAACTTAAAGATTGGATTGATATTGATAAAATAAATTGGGATAATTTATCACGGAATCCAAATGCGATTTCATTATTAGAACAAAATCCCGATAAAATAGATTGGGATATGTTATCGGAAAATCCAAACGCAATACCAATATTAGAAAAGCATCTTGATAAAATACTTTGGTGTTATTTATGTTATATTCCAAATGCCATTCATTTATTAGAAAAAAATCCCGATAAAATAGATTGGTATTGTTTATCGGGAAATCCAAATGCCATTCATATATTAGAACAAAATCCCGATAAAATAGTATGGTATTGTTTATCGGGAAATCCAAATGCAATCCATATATTAGAAAAAAATGTAGATAAAATAGATTGGTATAGTTTATCATATAATCCAAATGCCATTCATATATTAGAAAAAAATAACGATAAAATAGTATGGTATTGTTTATCGTTGAATCCAAATGCAATCCATATATTAGAACAAAATTTGGATAAAGTAAATTGGGTTAATTTATCTAGAAATCCAAATGCAATACCATTAATAGAAAAAAATTTGGATAAAGTAGATTGGTTTTGGATTTCTTTAAATCCAAATGCGATTCATTTAATAGAAAAAAATTTAGATAAAGTAAATTGGGAGTCTTTATCAGAAAATCCGAATATTTTTGAATTGGATTATACGTTCTTGAAGGAGCGTATGGATATTCTTCGTGAAGAATTAATGATGAAAGCATGGCATCCTAGTCGTATTAATAAATGGTTAGATGCGGGTATGGAGATGGAGGACATTTACTAAAAGGGATTCCCTACAAAATTGATAAATAATATAAATATTTTTTTATATTATTAATAACAGCGTAAATAGAATGAATCAGAATACAAAACAACCTGAAGGAAATGGAACCATTTCCTTTTATAAACTTAAAGATTGGATTGATATTGATAAAATAAATTGGGTTTATTTATCAAAAAATCCTAATGCAATCCATATATTAGAAAAAAATCCCGATAAAATAAATTGGGTTTATTTATCGATGAATCCAAATGCGATTCATATATTAGAAAAAAATCCCGATAAAATAAATTGGGTTTATTTATCGATGAATCCAAATGCTATACATATATTAGAAAAAAATCCCGATAAAATATGTTGGTATGGTTTATCGGAAAATCCAAACGCAATACCAATATTAGAAAAAAATCTAAATAAAGTAATTTGGTCTGGAATATCAAGTAATCCAAATGCCATCCATTTGATAGAAAAAAATATGGATAAAATAGATAGGTATTGTTTATCAATCAATCCAAATGCAATACCAATATTAGAGAACAATATGAATAAAATAAAATGGAAATATCTATCAACAAATCCAAATGCAATTCATTTATTAGAAAAAAATTTGGATAAAATAAATTGGGATAATTTATCATTTAATCCAAATGCAATTCATTTAATAGAAAAAAATTTTGATAAAATTCGTTGGTTACATTTATGCAGTAATCCTAATGCAAATCCAATATTAGAGAATAATATACATAAAATAAATTGGGCTAATTTATCGGGAAATCCAAATGCCATTCATTTATTAGAACAAAATTTGGATAAAGTTGATTGGTTTTGGATTTCTTTTAATCCAAATGCGATTCATTTAATAGAAAAAAATTTGGATAAAGTAAATTGGGATTCTTTATCAGAAAATCCGAATATTTTTGAATTGGATTATGCGTTCTTGAAGGAGCGTATGGATATTCTTCGTGAAGAATTAATGATGAAAGCATGGCATCCGAATCGTGTTAATAAATGGTTAGATGCGGGTATGGAAATGGAGGATTTTTAAAAAAAAAGCTATAATTCTCCTAAAAAATTGAACGAAAAATATAAATATTTTTTATGTTATTAACAACAGCGTAAATAGAATGAATCAGATTACAAAACAACCAGAAGGGAATCAAAAGGAAACTGTAGGTTCCCTTTATAAACTTCGTGATTGGATTGATTTTGATGAATTACATTGGAAATGGTTATCTTCAAATCCAAATGCGATTTCATTATTAGAACAAAATTTGGATAAAATAGTTTGGTATTATTTATCTTCAAATCCAAATGCGATTCATATATTAGAACAAAATCCAGATAAAATAGATTGGTTTTCTTTATCGAAGAATCCAAATGCAATCCATATATTAGAAAAAAATCCTGATAAAATAAATTGGGCTTATTTATCGATGAATCCAAATGCCATTCATTTATTAGAGAACAACATAGATAAAATAAATTGGAATACTTTATGTTATAATCCAAATGCGATTGATTTATTAGAAAAAAATCTCGATAAAATACATTGGATTTCTTTATCAAAGAATCCAAATGCAATTTCTATCTTAGAAAAAAATCCTGATAAAATATATTGGTTTAATTTATCTTATAATCCAAATGCAATCCATATATTAGAAAAAAATCCCGATAAAATAAATTGGGTTTATTTATCGATGAATCCAAATGCAATCCATATATTAGAAAAAAATATTGATAAAATAGATTGGTATTGGATTTCTTTTAATCCAAATGCAATTCCAATAATAGAACAAAATTTGGATAAAGTTGATTGGTATACTTTATCGTTGAATCCAAATATTTTTGAATTGGATTATGCGTTCTTGAAGGAGCGTATGGATATTCTTCGTGAAGAATTAATGATGAAAGCATGGCATCCTAGTCGTGTTGAAAAATGGTTAGATGTGGGTATGGAAATGGAGGATTTTTAAAGTAGGGGGAAAGTAGGTTCCCTAAAAAATTGATAAATAAATAATATAAATATTTTTTATGTTATTAATAAGAGCGTAAATATTATAATGAATCATCGTAAAGAACAAATTGAAGGGATAGGTTATAAATTTTATGATTGGATTGATGTTGATAAAATATGTTGGGTTTGGTTATCAAAAAATCCAAATGCAATTTCTATATTAGAACAAAATCTTGATAAAATACATTGGATTTATTTATCAAAAAATCCAAATGCAATTTCTATATTAGAACAAAATCTTGATAAAATACATTGGATTTCTTTATCAACAAATCCAAATGCAATCCATATATTAGAAAAAAATCCCGATAAAATAGATTGGTTTTATTTATCAACAAATCCAAATGCCATTCATTTAATAGAAAAAAATCCCGATAAAATAAGTTGGGTTCATTTATCAAAAAATCCAAATGCAATACCAATATTAGAAAAAAATCCCGATAAAATAGATTGGATTTATTTATCAACAAATCCAAATGCCATTCATTTATTGGAAAAAAATTTGGATAAAATAAGTTGGTGTTATTTATCAAAAAATCCTAATGCAATTCCTATCTTAGAAAAAAATCCCGATAAAATAGATTGGTTTAGTTTATCATATAATCCAAATGCCATTCATTTATTAGAAAAAAATCCCGATAAAATAATATGGTATTGTTTATCACATAATCCAAATGCCATTCATTTATTAGAGAAGAATATAGATAAAGTGGATTGGTATATGTTATCAGAAAACCCTAATGCAATTCGTTTGTTAGAACAAAATTTGGAGAACGTTGATTGGGATTATTTATCGTCCAATACGAATATTTTTGAATTGGATTATGCGTTCTTGAAGGAACGTATGGATATTCTTCGTGAAGAATTAATGATGAAAGCATGGCATCCTAATCGTATCAATAAATGGTTAGATGCGGGTATGGAGATGGAAGATATTTACTAAGATGGATTCCCTACAAAATTGATAAATAATATAAATATTTTTTTATGTTATTAACAACAGCGTAAATAAAATGAATCAGAATACAAAACAACTTGAAGGGAGTCAAAAGAAAACCGTATGTTCTCTTTATAAACTTCCTGATTGGATTGATGTCAATAAATTACATTGGTATTGGCTATCAAAAAATCCAAACCCAAATGTAATACCAATATTAGAACAAAATATAGATAAAATAGATTGGTATAGTTTATCAGCAAATCCAAATGCTATATCCATATTAGAGAACAATATAGATAAAATAAAATGGAATATGTTATCAAATAATCCAAATGCGATTCATCTATTAGAACAAAATCTGGATAAAATAAATTGGTATAGGTTATCTTCGAATCCAAATGCGATTCATCTATTGGAAAAAAATTTGGATAAAATAGATTGGTATTATTTATCAGAAAATCCAAATGCTATATCCATATTAGAAAAAAATATAGATAAAATAAAATGGATTATGTTATCAAATAATCCAAATGCTATATCTATATTAGAGAACAATATAGATAAAATACATTGGACTATGTTATCAAAAAATCCAAATGCCGTCCATATATTAGAACAAAATCTAAATAAAGTTGATTGGCATTGTTTATCGAAAAATCCAAATGCAATATCTATATTAGAACAAAATTTTGATAAAATAAAATGGTGTTGTTTATCGGAAAATCCAAATCCTAATTCGATATCTATATTAGAGAACAATATAGATAAAAACAATATAGATAAAATAGATTGGGATTCTTTATCAAATAATCCAAATGCAATTTCAATATTAGAACAAAATTTGGATAAAGTTGATTGGTATTGGTTATCTTCTAATCCAAATGCAATTCATTTATTAGAAAAACATCCCGATAAAATAGATTTGAATTGTTTATCCTCCAATCCGAATATTTTTGAATTGGATTATACGTTCTTGAAGGAGCGTATGGATATTCTTCGTGAGGAATTAATGATGAAAGCTTGGCATCCTAGTCGTATCAATAAATGGTTAGATGCGGGTATGGAGATGGAGGACATTTACTAAGAGGGGAATTAATAAAAATTCGGATGTTGTCGTCACGTGACGAACCGTAGGTTCGGTCGCGTCTAGACAACGTGGTTCCCTCGTGCTAAAAAAATTGAATAAATATTTTTTTTATTCATTCAATAATAATTAAGTATCATGTTAAGAAGATTATTTAATAAATCAACCATCCGCTCGTTAAGTTTTATGAAATATGATAAAAAAAAATATAGAGATTTTAATGATAAAATAGATTCATTTATATGGAATGCTTGTTTAGGTGGAGGTTTTGCATTTGGTTTTGGTGCTTCATACTTAACATATGACCGCAATAAATCTTATATCAGATGTGTTGGTGAAACAACAATAGTTAGTTTTTATGGATTTATATTAGGATTTACTTTTATTTTAGTATCACCTATTATCTTGCCTTTTGCAACAGTTATTGGAGTTATTAGATATTTAGATTCTCCGAAAGAAACTAAAAAAAATTAAATTCTTTCTGTAAATAGTATAAAAATAATTTTTGTTTTTTTTATTATATGGTAGATTTTTTGAAATTAGCATTTATTATAATAAACATAACATCTATCAGAAAAATTACAATAAAAGAAGATAAATTTAGTATTCATTTACATAGTAATAATGTTTTTGGTGTAAGTACTGCTGGACTTGGATATGTAAATTCAGGGGATGAAATTATAGAAATTTATAAAAAAAATAAAGAAGATTATAAAAAAGTAGAAGATTGGATTAAAAGTATAAGAGAAAAATAGGTTCTCATTACTCCACTTATCTTAATAAAAATTTTGAATAATAACTAATAAAAAATAAGTTAAAAATAAAAACATAACTAATATAATGTCTACCATAGATACAGATAAAAATAAAAATAAACATTGTAATATATTTTTAGATTTACTCGTAAAATGCAATACAACAGAAAATATAGATATAAAAAAGAATTGTGTCCTTATAGAAAAAATGCTTAATTCATCATGGATTGACTTATATAATAAATGTAAAAAAAATTAAATAATTAATAATTCAAACAAAATAAAAATAATAAGAATAAATAAAAATATAAAAACAAACGCGTTTTATTTATATATTTTGTATACTGAATGAACGAAGAAAATAATGTATTAACAATAAAAACAGTACAAATTCAACCTATTCGTAATATGATTACTGCGATCAAAGATATTTTGACAGATGCTACTATTACTTTCACAAAAGATGGAATGAAAATTATTAATTTTGACAAAACTCATACGATATTAGTAAATGTAATTTTAAATTCTCATAAATTCGAACAATATGATTGTAAACCTGACAAAATTATTGTTTGTGCCAATACTCTACATCTTTTCAAAGTTATTTCTACAATGTCAAATGATGATACATTATCGATGTATATAGATCAATCCGATTATCATGATGGAATTGTTTCTCATTTAGGACTCCAATATGATAATGGGGATATTAAACAATGTTACAGTCAAAAACTCCGTTTGATAGAACCCGATGCAGAAGAATTAGTTGTTCCGGATGTTGAATATTCTACTGTTATTAATTTACCTACCTCGGATTTCCAAAAAATTATTCGTGATTTAAATGGTATTTCAGATCGTATCGAAATAAAATCCGTAGGAAATGATCTCATTTTTTCTTGTGAAGGCAATTTTGCAAGTTCTCGTATTTTTAGATCTGAATCCGATGGAAATATGGAATTTATACAAAAATCGGATGCTTCAGTGATTATACAAGGCGAATTTTCTTTGAAATCACTTTCACATTTTATTAAATGTACTCCTTTATGTAGTCATTTAGAAATGTATCTAGGTAATGATTTACCTCTTATTGTTAAATACGATGTTGCTTCATTAGGAGAAATAAGACTTTGTTTGGTTCCATTACCTCCTTCCTAAGACCAAATCTTATTTGATAAGTATTAAAAAATAGTAATAATAAACATACGGTTTTCATTGTAATTGTAATAATTGTAAGGAATAATAATATAAAAATTATTCATATTATTATTTAATTAAAATGAAAGTTTTTACATACGGTTTTTGGGATGATTTTATAGAAAAATCCCATTCAGACTTTTTTTTGGTTTTGTTTAGTAAAGTATTTGGTGAAGAATGTATATTAGGAACACCAGAAGAAAGTGATATTTTATTAGAATGCACTTTTAGTTCAGAGAGTTATTTAAAATATAAAAATTGGAAATATACTTTTTTTTATTCTGGAGAATCGAAAAAAAATATTGAATCAGGATCTACTATTGAACGTCTAGATACGTTAAAAATGTATGATTGTATTTTACAGGGGGAAGACAATAATAATAATATAATAAATCTTCCCTTTTATACATATTATATTTATCGTAGTAATTTTATTGAAAAAATAGAAAATCCTTCAAAAATAACTGAAATACCTCCCAAAAATATTTGCGTTATTATTTCAAATCCAAATGGAATAGAAAGAAATTACTTTTGTGATAAACTTGAAAAACATTTCGAAATAGATTATGCTGGTTCTTACAAAAATAATGTTCCACGTGTAATAGATATGTATGATACAGAAAAATTTCAAGAATTTGTTTCGCAATATAAATTTATCGTTTCAATGGAAAATACAAAAGAATATAATTATATAACTGAAAAAATAGTAAATGGATTTTTATCGGGAAATATACCAGTTTATTGGGGATCTGATAATGTATCAAAAAATTTTAATATTGATAGATTTATTAATGTAGAAAATATGAATGATGATACTATTGATAATGTTATTTGTAGGATGAAAGAATTGATGGACGATGAAGAAGAATATTTGAAAATGGTTAATAATAATATATTTCCAAATGAAAATAATAAATTAACAAGGACTATTGAAGATGTAAGTGAAGATATACGACAATTAATTTTCAAATTACCAGAGTAACTGGTCTGCTAACCACCCTCTCGACCATTTTTTATGACGGTCTTTATCGTGCCGTATTTTGTATAATTTTCTGCGATTATTAGCATAAAATAACCCTTTTTCTTTGATATAATTTGGATAATCCAAAAATCCTAAAAACCCTACAGATGCTATTTTTTCACCGTTTCTAAATACGTCTATTTTCTTGTCTTTTACAGTCGATGGTTTTACTGTAACCCCTATTCTTTTTGCTTGTCTGTAAGTATATTCTGTTATATGATACATTATGATATATTATATTATCATTTTTTTATTGGATCGCAATAAAAATACTGGTACAAGAAAATATATGAGCTAAAAAATGGAAAATTAGGTGTTATTGAGAACACCATTCTTTTCTCGATTGGACGTCTGAAAGATAAAAATAATACAATCCTAATCCTGTTGGTATTGCAAACATTATAAAATTTTTCCTATACAAAAAAGTTTTGTAAGAAATAAATGAAACAACCAATAATTTTACAAAAAAACCATCAATTCTATGTAAAAGAGTATTTCTATTTTTTATTGGTTCATTCCAAAACATTAACGTTAAAATACTTTGAGGAATCAATATGATTTTGAAATAAAGCGGTAATAGGTTATAGCAAAATATGCATAATATTCCAAATGTACTACCTGATAATAAAAGTAATTTATTTGTTATCATATTTTGATAATAAATAAATATTTTTCTAAATAATTTTATCGAAAACATTTTAATGAAAAAGGTTTAATAAATTTACTTTGTAATAAATCAGGGAACGTAACGTAGGTTCCCTGAGTAATATAAAAACATTAAAGTATCAAAATTCAGGTTCGTGTTTTTTGAATAAACATCCTTGTTTCGTCAAATTCGGTATATTAATAATAATACTCGAATCTTGTAATTCCGCGGTATCCATCCATATTTTTATAATGCAAAAATTCTTTTTCGGTGAAATAGCTATTCCATTGATATGTTTACTATGTTTTGAATCCAAACATAATGATTCACCACATAGACTAAAAAAAAGGGCTTTCCATACTTCGGGTACAGTTTTATTTACAACTTTGTATGAAAAACAACCGCCATTGCGATTGCGTGGATCTTCCCACATGGGCGTAATCCCATCCCTCATCACAAACAACATACAATTTTTTACTACATTTTCATGAATTACATCATTCAATGCAATTACTTTTTCAACCGTATTTATAGAATTCATAATAATTGTATAACTGGATAGATCCCAATTTTTGTCGTGTGGTAAATGGTAATATAAATTCCATTTATCATCCAATAGATGTTCTGAGGTAGGTATACTCACTGTATCCATTGTGATTACGCCCGTAGATTATATTCATAGAAAACTTTATATTATTTTACGAATGAATTTTTTTAACTATATATCCGTCCTTCTCTACAACAATATATTCATTACTATTGATTTCAAAAAAATGGATATTATTATCCATAATATTTAATTTGTAATTCATATCAAAATAATAGGGTTCTTCTATTTTGAAAAGTTTGAATAGATAATTAAAAATAAAATATTCTTGTAAATTATTAATATTGAAAATACTATTGTTATTGAGAACGCCTTTTTGATATTCTAAACACCTTAATACAAAAGTAGGTGAAAATAATTGATTTCCTTCTATAAAATATTTTTTATCTATGTCTATATTGATTGATTTATTCATTTTTGGATTTGTGTATTCTACGGATAAAAAATGGATTTTCGATTGATCTTCTGAATCAACATAATTATCACATGTATCATTTATTAATCGGACTATATATTTATTTTCTGTTTTTAATATCATTATGCATTCAAATTCTTCGTTTGTTATTTTTACTCTCTCTTTATTTATTTTTTCTTCAAAACCCATTTTTGATGATTTATGAATACACGTTGTTTTGAAAGAATCCAAATAAAGTTTTTTGGGCCAATCCTGATTATTGTAGTAATTTTCATTATATTCAAAACCGAAATTTAGTAAATAAGAATGATTGTTTTCTAATATTGTCCTTTTTTCATAATGAGATAAGATTGATGTATTGATCCAATTTTCGTAGAATGGTTCTCTGCGAACATTAAAAACTATACCGTAAATATTTTGTATTAAATAATTAGTATAACATCCTATTTTTTTGAAAAACTGATTGTTTTCTTGAAAATTTTCATATTTTGATTTTATTTCACTGTATAAAATAAAGGATTTTACAATTATTGTTTTTGGATTCAAAAAAGAGTAAAATTTTGTAATAGAATTATTAGTAGTTTTATATAATTCATTAAAAAAACTATGTATTGCAATATTAGGAAAGAACATTGTGTTATATAAGACAAAATTTTTATATTTGTTTAAAATATAATATTATTCGTACAATAATGGTATTAAATCAAGTAGGTTCTCTTCTAATCTAGAAGGATAAAATTTATATGTTATTATGTGTGGATATTTATTTATGTATTCGTTCGGATATTTTTCGCAATATTCTAATAATTCTTTTATTAATTTTTTTTTATAATTATTATGAAATTTAGCAAAATCAAATAATTCCTTTTTCGTTTTCAAATAAAATTCTTCAGGAACTTTACTTTTATTTTTTTGAAATTTTGTTGTTGATTTATTTGATTGGATATCATTAAATTCTTTACATTTATGATTATAGTATACATTTATACACATATATTGCTTGAAAAGTTTTTTTAATTCTTTCTTATTAAAGTCTTTATTTTCACAACAACAAGAATAAAAGAGTCCCATTATGATTCCTATGTTTTATTTGTTTTATAATAGATAAAACAAATAATTTTTTCAATTTTTCAAGCGAAACATATGAACTATATATCTAATGATATAGTATTTCTAGAATTATTGCTTTTGCGACGCGCAGAACGCTTTGGCATATTTCCGTTCTGTAAATCTTTTAATGAGCTAATAGAAATCATTGAATCATCTTCGGTATTTATAGTTTCTTGTTGTGATTGTTCGTGAATATTTACATTACGAGTTTTTAATCCTGATAAAATATTATCTATGTCTGTTGTTTGAGGACCTCGCATTTCTGGACGATTTTGTTGTGGTTGTTGTTGCTGTTGTTGCATTTGAGGTGGAGGTCGAATGCTACGTTGTTGTTCTTCTAATTTTTCAAAACCATTGTTTATATCCATACCTTGTTCTCGGAACATTGTTCCACGTCCTGCTGATATATCTGGTCGATTACTAGGTGTTTCCGTAAATACCATATTACCAGGTCTTTGAGGTGGTGGTTGATTTTTGGTTTCTACTGGTGCTGGTGGTGGTGGACCACGTGGACGGTTTCCTTGTTCTTGCATAAGATTATTTGCCATTGAAAATCCAGGTGATGCCTGACTCATACTACTAACAGTAGCATTTGTAAACATACGCATAAGTTCAGGACTTTGTTTAATAACATCATTGAATGCAGGAGTAGCACTCGATAATGCTTTATTAGAAAAATTTAAAACAGCAGCACTAAATCCTACACGTAATAATAGTGAAATTTCGGGTGCTAATTTTCCACCCTTATATTTTTCATGTAATTCTGAGAATATTTCTTCATAACTATCTAAATCTTCACTTACTTGTTCTCCCCACCCGTCTAAATTCAAATCGAAAGGATTAAATACTGCATTCCCGTATTCTATAGAATTTATAAAAGTCATAAACCACCATCCCTGTAATTTAATACTGTCTTTTTTACGTTTATCTTCCATAGCTTGCTCGTATTCATCTTCTATTTCTTCATATGGTGAATCTAAATCAAAATGAGACTTGTTTTTGATCAAACCTTTTTCATACCATTCTTCCAATTTTTTAATCATTGCGCGTTTTTTACGGCGTTTTTCGCGATCAGTCATTTTACTTGATGATGTATTTGATGAAACAGGTATTTCATTTAGTTTTGAAAATCCATCCCATGTTTTTGTTGTTCCTATACTTTCACGAGTAGCATTACCTATGTTAGAATCAGAGGGTTCTTCAATATTCAAAGAAACATTTTTAGGTTCATTGGACGTAAACCCACTTCCGAAAAAACTACTTGCTAAACCACTTAATGTTTTTGTATTTCCGTTTCCGCTTTCACTATTTGAATAAGATCCTGCACCAGAAATCTCATTCAATTCATTTTCTAAGCTATCTAGTTCTCCTAAATTCAAATTCATTGTACTAGAAGATCTCTTTTTATCATTCATTAATAATTCTATACCAGATCCAAAATTTACACTTGGTTTTGATTCATTAAAATTTAATGAAACTGGTTCTAAATCGTTTAATCCAATATCAATAACTTCCATCTTTAATTATGATAATCATACAATATTTATTTTTAAATCATCCGCATAAGATATTATATTTTTTTGTTTGAAATACCACAATCCTTGTAAAAAACAGTCGGCTAAATCATCTTTTTTTTTCGTTTCTAGCTTCTCTTTCCAATTAGAAAATTGGGGATTATTTTCTATTATTTGAGAACAATATATAATACCTGATTTTTTATGATCTTTGTATGTTGTTTTGTCTTTTTTTGATCCTATTTCTGTTTCTTCTTCTTTTTCATCATTTGTATTTTCGTTCTCTTTCATTTCTTCGTTTTTCGTTTCCAATTTTATTGTGTTTTTTAATTTTGGTTTTTTGATCTTTTTTTTTAAATCAGTTGAAGGCAAAAATTGTTTTAACTTATTTACAGAGGATATAAAATCAATAAACATATCTATGTTTCTATCAATATAGTATTGTGTTAACATTCCTTGTACTGTCTTCATTCTTGTAGCAATGGGGGATATTTGGTTCTCAATAACTACATGTGTAATTGTTTCTGTTATTTGATTTTCATCTAATAATTTTTTCATACGTTTTCCAATAAGAATCAAATCTGCTTCTCCTGCGTTCTTTTCTTTTTTTTCTATAACAAGTTCTAAACATTGTTTTTCGTAATATTTCATTATTTTATCTACTAATTCATCCTTTTTTGCTTTCTCCAAGTTCTCAAATAAAAAAAGGGTTTTAGCTAGTTGTTGTAATTCATTGTTACCCATCTTTTTTAAAAATCCTCTTTTTTGTTTTTTTGTTGGAACAATAAACCCCGATTTTTGGGCGTGTTTGGTACAATAATATTGTTCGCCTTTTTTAAATCTAGCATCTTTAATACATTGACATATAGGTTGTTTTGAACCTTTTATTTTATTTATTTGAGAACATTTTTGAGATGATGCTGCTTCTTCTAAAAGATTCATTACATTCCAATCTATAATTGATAATTGTTTGTCTTCGTATTCAATAACACAATATGCTAAATTTTTTATTCCAATATCATAACTTATTAATCTCATATTGATATAGTGTTTTTACAAATTTACAGGAATAAATGAACGTATTTATTACGTAAAAAAATACAATATATACAACTATATAATTTTTGTGTTTATTATGTTTTAACTATTTACATATTGGATCCATTCGACCCCCTAATCTGTGAAATATAATTTTGTCTTTTTGCTTTGTTATATTTTTTTGCATTTTCTAAACGTTTTTCGCGGTCTGAAAAGTAATAAATGCGATGTCTAAATTTCTTTTTTTCACTTGATGAAAAGTTACGAACTACAAATGGATATATTTTTTTGAATGCATTTTCATTGATTCTTCTATAATCTGTCAAAGAGATTATTTCATCTTTACTAAGTTGTAAAGATGAATTGTATCCCTTGTCTATAATACGTTGTAATTCTCCTAAAAACGAAGTATTGGATGCATTCGGCCAAAAATTACCATTTGCTAATTGTTCTCTTCTTTTTTCGTTTTTTGCATAATTAATTATTTCTTCACCGTAATTAATAATAATATCCCACTTGTTATCAAATTGTTGTGACATTGTTATTGTTTGGATAATGTTTATATTTACATTAAATTTCTATTCAATTTTTTGGCATTTTATTTACGCGTTTTATTTTATGTTATTATTTATAAAATTAGTATAAATGGGTGTATTCAATATCATAGAAACTTTCTTCTTTATTAGTTTAGCGATTACTTTTATTTTAATTTTATTGATTGTTAATCATTTCAAACAGCGTATAAACTCTATAGAACAAAAATGCGATACTATGTTTGAAATTATTAATAATCTAATTCAAGAGCTTGGAGTCATAAAGAGAATACAAACGTTTAACACGCATAATGGAACACCAATGTCTAAATCCACCCCTGAAATTTTTACGGAAAATGTTGAATCTACAGAATCTAATAATACTATTTTTGTAAATCCAGATATTCAATATATAAAAAGCAAAATTGTGGTTTCTGATGATGAATATGAAAACGTCGCCAATGAGGATGATGACGAGGATGATGATGAGGATGATGACGAGGATGATGATGAGGATGATGACGAGGATGATGATGAGGATGATGACGAGGATGATGACGAGGATGATATAGAATATACTATAAAAGAAAAAATAGATACAGATTTTTTCGATAACTTAAAAATTGTTAATTTAGATGAAGATACTAAAATTGTCGAAAAAACATATTTAGAAGAAAATACAAATGACCTTATCCAAGTTGAAAAAATAGACTCTGTAGAAATTATAGAAAACAAAGTGCAAGAAACTATCAAAGAAAATTTGAAAGATGTTTATAATAAAATGACAGTACAAGAATTGAAAAGAATTGTAATTACAAAAGGTCTTTGTACTGATCCTAGTAAAATGAAAAAAAACGAATTGTTGAAAATGCTTGATGATATTATCGAATAATCTCTTCTTACTATATATCTTTGTAAAATAAATAATGTATTCTATACAACCCGAAAAAATAGATTCTGCTTATCCTATAATAAAAGAAACAATACCTCAATCTTCATTAGGTTATGGTACAAATAATAAATATCCTGAATTTCCACCTTTAATGAGCGATGGACGTTCTGTTATTGGTTCTTGGCAACCTGAATCTACTGAAAATGCTAATTTGATTGAAAGTAATAATATTAAAAGTAATTGGGAATATCGTCGTTATTTGACAAGTAATTCTAAAGACATTTTAGAATATAATTTTAAAGAAGCTTGTAATGATGTAGGATATTTCAAACGTCCTATTGATTTACCAAGCATACAATCAAATGCTGTTTCTGGTTATAATAATCCTTTTTTGTTTCGATCTGTAGTTGATAATTCTAAACCACAAGGATATCAAGAAAGTGATTTGAAAAACTTATATTTAACACGAGAACAACTAAATGCACGCAAAATTTCTCCTGTTGTAAACTAAACTCAGGGGAACCAAGGTTCCCCCTGAAACCCCCTCCTTTAATAATGTTTTTTGTATTGTAATTGATATCAATAATTAGAATGATATCAAGTTGTTTTCTTTCAAGGGAGGGGTTTCAGGGGAACCGTAGGTTCCCTGAGTAAAAATAAATATTTATAAGGATCCAACGGTATAAAGATAATTCAATATATATTATATTATTGAATTATTAGTATTATGTCTCTTTCTAAAACTTATTCAATCCCTCAAAATGTTAATTCGAGAACCCCTGCTTTTTGGGTTGGACCTCAAAGAGCAGGTATTGAGATTATAGGCGATGAAATTTTTTTAAAGGGAGAACTTTATGCTAAAAAAATAGCTGATAAAAACAGAGATATAGATAAAAAAAAAGTGAAAAAAGAACACCAAATTGAAGAAAAGCCAAAAGAAGAAAAACCAAAAGAAGATAAGCCAAAAGAAGAAAAACTTAAAAAAGATAAAAACAAAGAAGAAACAGAAAAAAAAATATCTACGGATATGTTTATGGATACTCTTGGAGAACGTAGTCGTATTTGGGGTGATATTTACTGTACTGTTTCTAATAACAAAAATATTTTAGAAAAGCCTATTCTACTTTTCGAAACTAATAAACCTATGGAAATCAAAAATGTATAATATAAAAGATAAAATCATTTGATTATATATAATTGTAGTAATATATGGATAATAATATGAATAATGATAATATCGTTCAAAACCCAAACAATGAAAATAAAAATCAAACTGTTATAATTGGTGTGCTAATTTTTTTATTGGTTTTATCCTTTTTAGGAATAAATTTATTAACTACTACTGGCAATATACTTGAATCTGTTTCTAATATTTTGGGACCTTTTTTTAATCAAATTTTAGGATTGTTAGGATATACTACAGGGACAGTCATTAATAAAGCTACTGATGTTGTTACAGATACTGCTAAAGTCGGTATAGATATAACTGGAGGGGCAGTTCATAATGTAGGAGATTTATTGATTGATTCTACTAAACCTGATAAAAATTTAGATAATAAAATTAATAATGCTCCTAAACCACCACAAGAACCTAAACCAGATAAAACAGAAAACCCTATTCAAAATCCTGTTACTTCATCTAAAAAAAATTGGTGTTTAGTCGGTGAATATCAAGGTAGAAGAGGATGTATTGAAATTAGCGATCAAGATAAATGTATTTCAGGTCAAGTTTTCCCAGAACAAAAAATGTGTTTAAATCCTACTTTGACACCTAATGTTAAACCTTAGATTTACGCATTTTACGTGTTTTTCTATTTGCTACTTTTTTTTCACAATTATACATTTTGGAAACTCTTTTAAAATTTGCACTATATCTACATTTAGGTGTAACGCTTCTTTTCTTTTCTGAAGAATAATATTTTCGGATAAAATTAATCCAAGAATTTGTTTTCATTTTTGTTATATATATTTATTATATTTTTATACAATATCATAATAACTATCGAGAGAACCATGTATATGTAATTTTATCAACATTTACCGATGAAAATTGTCAATCATATTTTATCTTACGACGGGAAGATAAAATATTGTACGAATCTTACGAATATGAAAATAGGATATATAATCGGGTTCAATTCCTGTTTGTAAATTATAAAAGTATTGAGAAAAATACCAGATAACCTTACAGATAAAATTGTATATTATTTCTTTACTTACAAATAAATATTGTTTGTTTGTATTATTGTATTATTATAAAAATATATAAAAATATTTTTTGTTTTTACGTATATGTCCGATTACAATATTTATATTATTGAACTAGAAAACAATAAGTTTTTTTTACATGTTTCATTACCTATTTATAAAAATTTACTATTCAAAGAATGTTCTCTTATGTTCGATTTTGTTAAAAAAAACCCCCCTATTTTTCTTATAAATACCGTTCATATAAATGATGTTCTTGAAATTGATTATCATGTCAAACATTTCATGAGAGTATATGGTATCGATAATGTCCGCGGAGGAAATTATACGAATGAGAATCTTACACCTCAACAAATATCTTTTTTGAAAAAGGAGATTTCTATTTCATTTTTAGATTATGATAAACAAAACGACATTATTGAAGAAGTTATTCAGATATATCAATATGAAAAATTTGACGAAAATGAAAAAGAAAAAATAGAAGATGGGTTGAAAAAATATAACAATAAAAAATATTTATTATCTCTTTTGACAAATGATAACGATGATTATTTGTATATTATCGAGAACTTGAAATGGTTAAAAGATGAAATAAATAATGTCCGATCTAATTTCGAAAATATATCCGATCCCAAAAATATGATAGAATTAATAAAAATTAGACGATATTTACCAACAAATGTTATAGATCGTTATAAAAACATTTTGAAAAAAATGGATTCGATTGTTTCTATTTATCTCTCTTTGGATAAAGACAAATTAGAACCTTATTTGACTCCTTATTTAAAAATGAAAATTTCTTCTATTAAAAAATATGAAGATTTGGAAATCATTTTTATTAAAAAACCCCGTTTTATTTTAGATAATATTTTTTTACATCCATATTCTATTACAGATTGGGATAAATATTGCGACTCTTCAGATAAATTATTAGAGAACCTGTTTAATATTTCTTATACTATTTTAAATATTATTCAAGAGTTGAATTTTGATTTATCTACTTACCCTGAATATTTTGAAACAAAAATGAATTATATTCTACAATATAATAACTCAGGGAACCTACGTTACGTACCGACCCCCTGAAACCCCTCCTTTAGATAAGGTTATTTGATATTAATCATTTGGTTAAAATCAAGTTTTGACAAGTTGTTTTATTCAAAAAAGGGGGTTCAGGGGGGAACATTGATTCCCTTGAGTAGGTTCTCTGACTTGGTTCCCTCAGGTTAACATCAAGCTGTTTTCTTTTAAGGGAGGGGTTTCAGGGGGTCGGTACGTAACGTAGGTTCCCTCAGTTATATTAGTATTGTATTGAATAATTTGTCTTGATGAATTTATATAACATCCTATCACTGTATTTTGTATATTATTATTGTAATTTATTTCATCGTTTATATTATTGTTTTGGAAATTTATATTTGATGAATTGACTGTTAAATAGAAATCATAAACATAACCTGGTTGTGTAGGAAGATTTATATTTGAAATTGTAATATATCCAATGTATAGTTTCGCTGTATAATAATCCGTACTAACTGTTGGAGTTTGTTTAAAATTAATATCGAATTTCATTTGTCTATTATTTACAGTATATGTTCCATTATTATATGTTAATGGAGAACCTGATATACTTATTATTGGTGGGTTTGTAAATTGGATCGGTATATTATTATAATTTACACTAAAATTAATAGATTGTATTCCAATGTTTAAATCAGTAAAATTATAAGGGTTATTTATTGGATTTAATAATACATTACTTGATATATTTGTTCCTGTCACATATAATGAAATTGGAAATTGTAATGTGAAAATATTAGACTCTTGGTTTACCAAATTAGAAACCATCATTGTCAATATTTTTGTATTTTTTCCATTCAATAAAAATATATCTGATGTAGGATTATATAACCATAATTTTGTTTGTTCTCTATTAGAATTGTAACTGTATGAATTAACATTATTATTATAATTGTATAACGGTACGGTTTCATCATCTATTAAGTTTATTACTGGTCCAGGCACACCAGATGATGAAGTCGGTGTTGGAACAAGTGTATTTTTATTACACTGGTTTAGTGCTCCTTCTATTATTATATTTACATAATAATAGCCATTTTTTCCAACGATTTGATATGCATCAGTATCTAAAACTGTATCTCCATTATTATCTTTTGTATATTTGGATGTTTTTATTTTTTCTATTGTATCTGGAAATTTTACAGTAATATTACTATAGTTTCCTTGATAATCTATCAATGTCAGATTTATACTTGGAAAATTACTCGATTGACTATTAGAATTACCCTTTGCAATTTGAGACCATCTTTCTGCTTTTGTAAGATTATTCGTTTTTGTAGAAGATGCATTATTACTATATTTTAATACTTCGGCTTTTCTACGCATATCTAATTGGAATTTTGTGAATGCACCATTGTATGGTGATATAGGACTGTATCTAGGTAATGGTGTATTAAATAATAATTGTTTTGAACGTTGTTGACATAAAGATGTTAATGCAAAATTTATTGTTGAATTAGACATATTTTGTATTTTTTTATTTGTATTTATTTTATGTTTATATATTACTCAAGGGAACCAAGGTCCCACCTGACCCCCTCCTTCTCAGGGAACCGTAGGTTCCCCTGGACCCCCCTCCCTTAGATAAGGTTATTTGATATTAATCATTTGGTTAACATCAAGTTTTGACAAGTTGTTTTATTCAAAGGAGGGGGGGTTCAGGGGGGGGGAACATTGATTCCCTGAGTGATTAATTGAACATTCCAGTATACCATGTAGATGATAAATATTCAAATCCACCTCGTGTCGTTGATACAGTTGTACTTGCATTCAAATTAGGTCCCCAAAATACAATATTATTTATTTGTATTACATTCAATGCTTTATCATAATAACGTAAATTTGATAATAGACCACTAAATCCACCATTTTGACATATTTGTATGTCGTAATAATTCTGTTTAGGTACAGATGGTAATATATATCGGTTTGAAATTACGCCATTTATGTAAATATCCATCATTGTATTTTTCATACGTATTATTACATTTATCCACTTTTTGATAGGAACATTACTTATATCAATATGACTATATATTTCAATACTATTTACATCCATAACTACCCTTAATCCAGCAGTATTAGAAGAACTATTTGATGCTCCTGGTAAAATATATAATCCTGGACCATTTGTATTTGCTATTCCATCATCCTTATATCCGAGATTACCTTTATTAAAAATATTTTGTAACATTTTAGGACTATTATTTAAATCCGAAATATAAATCCATACAGACCAGGTAAATTCTAAACCTGTTGTTTGATTATTTGAGCGTAATAAAGTAATAGATTTTTTTTGCGTAGGATCTTGTAATATAGTTATTCCAGCATTACCAGAAACCATACCTTTTACTAAATAAGGATTGTTTGAAGGATTAATTAAAAATTGCATTATATTTATTCCTAAATATAGAAAAAACAAAAATAATAACAATATTAACAAAACAAATGCTACTTTTGCTACAATTGTATTTGATGTTAAAAATTCTTTTGATGCATCCGCACCAGCAGCTGTTTTATCCGAAAAATCAGATAAAGAACTAGATACGTTTGTTCTCATATCCGCATATTTTTTTCCAACTGATTCCACTGTATCTCCTATATATTCTGTAGTATTTTTAACGGCACTAGAAATTTGAGACGGTTGATTTTGTGTTATAGATGGAATATTATTCATACTAGTATATAATATATATTATATACTCAATGAAATCTATTGGCTTATATTTATAATAATTTATAAGTTGAAGTTTCAATATTATTTTGTAATACCTGCATATTTACTCCATAAGTACTCATTGAACTTAATAATCCACCTTGTCCGTTTCCTTTCATATAGTAATTCCAAGCAGTTCCTGGATCCATTGGAACACTCCATCTATAAAATAGTGTAACAACTGCATCAAATGGTTGATACGGTTTTCCTATAGTACCAGATTGATTACCTAAAGTAATTCTTGGATTAGATGGGGGTTGTTTGGCATCATTTATTTTAAATGATTTTAATAATTTTCCATCTAAATAAACATCTAAAAATGAAGTATCCATACTAACAATAATAAAAACCCATTTTTGTAAAGGAAAATTATCAACAACCATATTTTTAGAAACACTATCGTTTGATAATGTTACATCTACATTCAAAATTGGTTTATTTTCATCTATATATACTTTCAAAACACTATCATGGGTAAATATTGTTTTAATGCTTGTGCCTTTCCAAGTATTTATATAGACCCATATTCCATAAGCATATTGATTGCTTGTAGCACTATCTATTTTTGTAATAGCTAATGCTGCTTGATCTGTATTTAAACTAATATTAGTTTTTGTAGAAAGTTTATATGCAGTGGTAGTAAAATATTTATATAAAACAAAAAATAAAATTATAATAACAATTCCTAAAATTATAGCTACAGCGTTCATTAACACTTAAATATAATAATATCTATATAATAATCAGGGAACCTACTCAGGGGGAACCTTGGTCCCCCTCTGAGAAGGAGGGGGGTTAAGGGGGAACCTTGGTTCCCCTTATTATTTCACGAGTTTACTTATCACCGCTTTTTCTAAATTTAAAAACCATACTTTATTATCTACATTCATATTCGTATAATATCTTAATAATACCTCTAATATTACACATAATCCCTGTTTCAAAATCAAATTTTCATTCTCTGTATTCTCTTCATTATATTTGATTTCTTTGGAAATTATATTTATTTTTTTTATTATATCCTTCTTTCCTTCACTCGCACATCGAGACCCTTTTTTCAAAGAATTTTGCATATCCATCGTTTTGAATACAATGTCATTGTTACGAAAAACGTTCATAAATCCTACCATTCTACTTAAATTACTATATTGTACTAAAGATGTTTGAATGGTTTCTTTTATTGCATTAATACGATCAGTTGGTTCGGCCGGATTCCATTCTAATAAGTCCCCATTATTATTTTGTATATAAATTTTCAAACGTTCTTCATTACTATCCACTATTTTATCATTTATTAAAACGATTGTTTTAAATCCCCTTACTTTTACTATCTTTTCATCGAAATATTTTTTGAAAACATTGTCATAATCCGTAAATATTTGAGAACTTGATTCTTGATTCAAATATTTTACTATTATCATACGTTCTTCGAATGAAAGACAGTCTAAATAATGGAAAATAATAAAATCCTTTATTTCAGATTCTTTTATTTTATGATTCTCAATTATATGATCTATAACGAAACCCATATTTGTATACCAATCTGCTTGTCCGGATGGAACTTGAGAACCCTCTCTTTTTTTAGTTCTCCATTCTTCTACAATATTAAATATTTCACGTAAATTATTCAAAATCATTCCGTATTTTTCATCTTTGTTTTTATTTGTTATTGTTTCAGTTTTTATATCTGATTCTTCTGGAATCACTGACTCTTCTATTAAAAGAGGTCCTTTTTGTTTTGGTAATTCTATTTCAACGTATTCGGGATTTTCATCTCTCGGTATTCCTCGTTCAAAAAGTGATATTGTTTCATCTGTAATTTCCGACGGTTGAAAAGCATAATAATTATCGCGATTTATTAGATAACCTGTTCTCCCCCATCTATCGTATATATATTCTGTTTTATTATCGACAAAACGAGAAAGAGCATAATCTATATGATTTATAGGATAAACTTTCAATAAATTTATAGAATTAATTAATTCTTCTTTACTATAAATATTACGTTCTCTAAAAAGCTGTCGAATTCTCTTTACAATTACCAAATAATTAATTTTTAAATAGTCGTCATTATACATATCCATTATTATATCCTTTTCATTTATTTCTTCATTTGGAGAACAAGTAAAGGAACAATTGTCTGCATAATCACAAATAGCAGTAAATGGTTTATCACCTACAGGGAAAATGATTTCCTCACCATTTTTACTAGATAATTTTATTTTAACTTCTTTGTTTTCTGCTAGAGATGCTAATTTTTCTACTGTAAAATTGGTTTGTCCTATATTCAAAATACAATCTACAGCTACCTCTTTTAACAATCGGGTTACTTTTCCAATTGCTATTGCCTTCTTTTCAGCGAAACGATATACATAAAGGTCTGCTGGTTCTTCATCGTTTCTAGGTAACGTACTATGTAAATAAATTTCTACATTACGATCTTCAAAATCTAGAGAACAATGACTCAAATTACGAACACCGCGTCCAATAATTTGCTCTATACGACTCATATTATACCAAGGTTCTAATATATGTACTTGTCGAATACACTTGAAATCTAAACCTTCAGAACCTGCCTTTGAAATCAATATAACTTTCACTTTTTCTCCATTATTATTATCTGGATGAGTAACATATTTAATATCTGCCAAATTGTCTGGTGAAAATGCTTTATTTCCAGTAATCATTACATATTTAGCTCTATTAAATTTATTTGGTTCTCCACCATCTTTTATATATTGAGTATGAGTTTTCATCGTTACTGAATCTATAGGTTCTCCATAGGGGGTTTTGAAAAGGTTTTTTGCATGACTTGCAATACTGAATCTTCCGAACCCCATTTCTTCCAATGCTAGTGCTATAGGTATAATACCACCTTCAATATATTGAGAATAAATAATAATAATACCTTTAGAATTTCGGATAGAATTACATATTTTCGCTATTTTGTTACTATATTTACCAATATTATCTGGATGGAAAATACGTCCGTATGTTTTTTCGGATTTGTATTCGAAATCGTAAATATTCGGTATTGGGGTTTTTTCTTCTTTACGTGTCATAATATTATATAGTCCGCGTTTTCCAATAATGTTTTTGATTATTTCTTCATTCCTTTCTTCCGGATAATTTTCTTCTTCTTCTTTTTCTTCTTTTTCTTCTTTTTCTTCTCGAATATTATCAATGGCTGGATTTGGAAATATAATATTTAATGCTTGTAATGGTTGCATCAATAGTGTATATCCAAAAGATTCCATATTTTCAAATGACGGTAATTCTCGAACTTCGCCAAATTTATTCATAGTAGAAAAGGATTTATTACGTAAATGTTTCATAATAAAATCATATCCTTTTTCTTGATATTCACCAATTTCACTTATAAAAACAGGTATTATACTTAAAGGGTTCTCTATTGTTCTTTGATTCAATTGTTTTGTCGGATATTTTTTTTCATTTAAAATATTTGAAAGAGAATTTTCAGGTAAAAATGTTTCGGGATAAATGCGAAAAGGAAATGTATAAGGATTTTCACCGCGAACATACGAAATATACCCTGTTAATTTGCGTTTTAAAATCTCCTTTCCATCTTCTATTACTTTACCGTCTTTTGTTGTTTTTCCTGATACAAATCCACCTTCTTTATCGAATATATCATCTTCTCTTATCAGGCTACGTTTGTCAACAGTATTCATTAAATTTGTTATCCATATAATTTCTTTATAATTATTATACATTGGTGTAGCAGAAAGTAATAATAAACGCATATTATTTGCATAACGAGCTACTTCCATTAATAAACTTGCTGTTTTCGATTCTTCGCGATTATCATCTGAAATACGTATGTTATGTGCTTCATCAATAATAATAAGACGATTGTCGAAATACTTGCGTATTTTTTTATTACGAAGGATTTTCTGTTCTTCCATGGAAAATCTGGTTCCCTCTGGAATTCCTGTATGACGTTTTATGTAATTTGCTAATTCTATATATCCCATAAAAAAATAATGTTTATTTATAATAGTATTTACTTCACTAATAATACGGTCTTTTGGAATACCAGTTAAATTTGTTGGATTTATTTCTTTTAAAAGTGCATTACTAACATTTGTATTTGACGTCCATAGACCATTTACTAGTTTTAATTTACGTTCATCAAACAACTGTAAACGATAGTTTTGTTGGACGTTTGGAGAAGCAATTACTAATATTGGTTGATTTAGTCCTATTTGTTTCATATACAAACGCATCTCTTCTGCAATTCCTATACTACTTAGTGTTTTACCTGTTCCTAAGGAATGATATAATAATAAACAATTATAAGGTGTTTGTACGGAAAGGAAATTTTTTACAAACAATTGATAAGGAGATAATTCAAATTCTGCGTTACATAAATAATTTGCTTGTTCTTTGATGTTTTTTATAGATCCGTCATATTGTGTATCATTAAATTCTTTGTGTTTTGCGATTTTTATATTGAAATTAGGATCATTTAATTCGGGGTATAAGAAAGGGAAGGAATCGTTTGTTTTTAGATTTTCTGATTCTATTTTTTCTTTTTCAAATAAAAATGAATTGTATTCTTTGGATTCAATATTTGGGTGCGGAATTCCTATTTTTTCTTGTAATTCATTCTCTTTTTTTGTAATTTTGTTTGACTCGGGTACTTCTTTTTCTTTTTGTTCTTCTTTTTGTTCTTTATTTTCTTCTTCTTTTTGTTCTTTATTTTCTTCTTCTTTTTGTTCTTCTTGATTAGGAATTTCTAAATCTATTTTGGTTTCTTCATTTTCAATAGGTTCATTTAATATTATATTTAATTTTTTTTTAATTGGCTTCATTTTGGTTTCAACTATTGGAACAGGTTCTTTAAAAGGTTCTTCTGGAATTTTTTTTTCTATATCATCTATTCCTCTCATAGAGAAAATGTCAGGAATTTGATAACCTATTTTTTTATTTTTTTCATTTTTTTCATTTTCTAAACAAATAATTAAACGTATCAATTCATCTTTCGTTTTTATACCTTTTGTACGTGGAAGTACAGACTCATCATTTGTTAATTCATAGTGAATATTTCGTAATTCTTGTCCTGTTAAATCTTTTAATTCTTCACTTCGTTTAATATCTGTTTCTAATAATACATAATTTTTATTACATTCTGATGCTTTTTCTTCTATGTTTTGTGGTTGTGGTTGTGGTTGTTTATTTTTTTTTACTTTTATTTTTAGATTCCCTTTTTTTTCTATTATATCTATATTTTCTGGTATTTGTTTGACTTGACTAATTTGAATCGGATGAAAATTTAATACAGAATCTTTTATTTGTTCTATAATACTTGGTTCAGGTTCTATTATTGGATCACAATTACCTGTTTTAGGATTTCTTCGAGTACCTTTCTTACATCTTTTATTTTTTTTTGTTTCTTTTGATGATTTTGACATATAATATAATAAAATTCTTATATTATATAGCTATAATTTCTATTACTCAGGGGAACCTACGGTTCCCCCTGAAACCCCCTCCTTTAATTGTTAACCATTGATTCCCCTGAGAGGGAGGGGTTTCAGGGGAACCGTAGGTTCCCTGAAAATAAAGTATTCAATGTATTATTTATATTTGTAATCAACCTTTTTTTTTCTAAATTATAACTTCTTATTGATTTTATACAATCTTCAAAAGTTTTCCACTCCATTTTACTTACTTCTGTAGAATCAAATGATTTTGTATTCAATGATGTTTCATAATCTAAAAAAGCCAAATAATATTTATGTTTATATGATTTATAATTTGAACCTGTAAAAATCTCTTCAAATGGATATATATTTTTTATATTCTTCAATGAATTTGGATTGTATCCAGTTTCCTCTTTAAATTCTCGAATCGCACAATCGAAATCTTTTTCTTGAAAATTACGTCTTCCTTTTGGAAATCCCCACTCTTGTTCTTCCCAAGAATCATAATTATTACTTTCTTCTATCATTGTTTGTAATGTATAAAAATTGTTTTTATTGAAAATACCGTTGTTTAATAATTGGAATTTATCCCTTGATATTGATTCTTCCGATTTATATTGGTTTGAAATTGAATTGATACCCCATATACGACTCCAAGCTGCATTAAAATCATTAGAATTGAGAACTTCTTTCTCTTCTTTTGTCATTTGCTTCAACATATTCATAATATATTCTTTGTTGTAAACAGAATATTTACCTCTCATAAAATCAATATAACCTAAAGTATCCTTACGTCGTATCATCAAATATTCATAATTATTTTCTTTTGATATACGAAAAACTACTATACCTATACTTGTAATTGGCATTTTGCAATTATGATAATAATGACCTATTTTACCACAATTATTACAATAATTTTCATTCATTTTATTATTTTGTTTTGTTTTATTTTTTAATACGTATTTTAGTAATAAATCTTTATATTTTTATACATCAAACATATAATAGAAAGTATGAAAAAATTCAATCCAGATATTTGGGGACCTCATTATTGGTTCTTTTTACATACTGTTGCTGAATCTTATCCATTGAGTCCAAATGAAGTAACCAAACGTAAATATTACGATTTGATACAGAACTTTCCGCTTTTTATTCCTGATAGTGAAATAGGAGATAAATTTAGTAAAATGCTTGATAAATATCCGGTACAACCTTATTTAGGTAATCGCGATTCTTTTGTTAGATGGGTACATTTTATACATAATAAAGTAAATTATCGATTAGGAAAAATAGAATTATCACTTCCTATGGCATTAGAAAAATATAGAGACGAATACAAACCAAAAGTGATTGTTTTATCAGAACAGATTAATATGAAACGGCATTATATTCATGCGGTATTAATAGTAGGTCTTTTGTTTTTAATCTATTACTCAAGTCAGGGGAACCAAGGTTCCCCCTGAAACTCAGGGAAACCTACGGTTTCCCTGATTTTGTTATAATATAATATATGAGGATTGAATTATTAATTTTTTTAGCAGCTGGATTATTAATGGCGAATGTTTATACAGATGGCAAATACATGAAACTTGCTTTTACTTGGAAAAAATATTATAAAATGGCTGCTATTGCTTTCGGTGCATTAATGCTTTATATTTTATTTAAAAAAAACCCTTTTCGAGCCCAACAAATTCTTAGCACTACCAATGATTATATCAAATATTTACCATTAGATCGTAATACATCCAATATGATATCTCCTATATTGGATTTTACATCAAAACATGATTTTACTGGAGTCGGTAGAAGTGGATTCAATCATCCTATCATACCAATGCCAATGCAAAATGAAACTGCTTCTCAAAATCGTATTTTGAATTCGGGACATAAAGCTACAAAACGTTCGGTTTCAGAAACTAAGAAAAAATTTGTCGCCTCTAATCAAAATTGGAAATGTGGTGAATGTCAAGAACAATTAACAGCTTGGTATGAAATAGACCATAAAATTCGACTTCAAAATGGCGGTAGCAACCACGTTGATAATTTAATAGCTCTATGTAGAAATTGTCATGGAAAAAAAACAGCTATAGAGAATCTCTAATTACAATATAAATGGTTGAAATTGATGAATTTGATGAAAAAATTACATTGACTGGTTTTTTTAATAATATTTTGGAAGTATTGATAAAAGATATGGCATATATTAAACAAATACAAAAATATTTTTTAGAAATTTTAGATGTTATACCTGATTTGTTAAAAATACAAAATAACGATATTCTTAGTAAAAAATTTATATATAATGGTACTGAATTTATTCTTTTGATTATTAGTATTATTATTATAAATCAATACGCACATAATGATATGATTTCAAAAAATACTCCCGAAAGTATTATATTCTCTATATTTGTGATATTATTGATTTTAAATTTAATACATACTAGTTACCTTTACCTATATAAAAAAGATACTACTGGAATTTTAAATTTTATTTTATTATTTATTTACAAAATACCTCTTTACATTATTGTATTTACTTTTTCATTACTAATTTATATATTTTTAAATTTACCGAGTTGGATAAAATTATTCTTTAGCGGATTAAATGATCTTATAGTTTCTGCTTTCAAAAAATTACAAGAAATGTTGAAAGATCCAGAAGAATCAAAAATACTTTATAAATATGGTTCTCTTTATTCAGTTATACTAATTATTATTTTAATTTTGTATTATTCTTTATTAGATCCTACTGCTGTTAGTACAAATTCTTTAAAATATACTTTTATGATTGCAATTCCTTTAATTATCGTTTTTTTATTTGTTATTCCATTTACTAAACAGCAGAATTCTTCTTTTAAAATATTTTTAATAGCAATTATTTTTTCATTTTTTTTTGCTATAATTTATTTTTATACAAAATCGAAAAGTGCTACTTTTCAATTTATGGAATATATTACGGCTGTAATTTTCATTATGATGATAATAGGAGGATTATCAATATTTTTCTACATAATGAGTAATTATTTTAAATCCCTTTCTGGTTGGGAAGGATTTATTACATATTTTATATTCTACATACCTTGTTTATTTATTGATTTTGTAAAATATATATTGAGTGAATTTAATGCAACATCTAGTACTATTATTATTTTACTTATTATTGAAATTGTACTTATAATACTATATATTTTTTTACCTTATATTATTGGAAAAATAAAATGGAGTAAAAATAATGTCTTATTACCAAATAGCGCATTTTTAGACATTAAACAAAATATAAGTAGTAGCGAACTTAATAAAGCAGATAAACTAATAAATGATTCATTATCAAAAAATGTTTATAATCAAAATTATGCATTTTCTATGTGGATATATTTAAATCCTCAATCCCAAAGTTTTGCAGGTTATTCTAGAGAATCTGAAATTTTTAATTATGGTGAAGGTAAACCGAAGATAACATATTATAATGATATGACAACTGCTAGTAATGGTTTTGGTGAATCAGGTCTTGATAAATTCAAGGTTTATTTTTCAAATTCGACCGCACCAGTTGCAGTTTATAAGTTTACTTTTCCTAGTCAAAAATGGAATAATATTGTTGTAAATTTTTCATCTACAAAAACAGATTTATTTTTGAATGGTAAATTAGAAAAAACATACATATATGATGGAAATATTCCTACGTATAACCCTGTTGATTTTATAACTATAGGAGATAATGGAGGATTGGATGGAGCTATATGCAATATTGTTTATTATTCACATCCTTTATCTTTAATGGAAATTGCAAGTAATTATAATATGCTTTCTTTAAGAAATCCACCTACATTTTAATTACATGGTGTTTGACCTATAATCACATCTCATATACCTTTTATTACAAACTCCTTCTCCTATCATATTATTACTTACTAATCTATATTTTCTTTTATCTATCTCAGGAAAAAAAGTATCACATTCTACGTTACAATCTATTTCGTTTATTAGTAATTCATAGCAATCTTTTCTTTGGATTGCTTCTTCATATATCTTACCACCACCTATTACAAATACATTTTCAATATCATTCGATTTATACAAATATTTGAGTGCATCTTCTAATGATGATAAAAATATTATTGAATAATTTATAGAATACGAACTAAAATCTAATGATTTATGCGATTCTAAAAGGGGTCTATTTTTACCCATAAATAAAGAAAAAGCGGTAAATGGTTCAATCGATGTAATACAAATATTCAATCTGTTATCTAATGGTCTATAATCCATACTTTTGAATGTTTGTCTACCCATTATAACTGCATTTCTTTTTCTATTATCCATACATTGGGTTGTAATATTTTTGAAATATTTCATATCTATTGAATTTATCCAAGGTAATTTTCCATTCAATCCTATTCCGTTTTCTTTTGTTGTTCCTGCAATAATAGTAAAACCTTTTGACATTTTATATTGTATAAATTCTAAATATTATACAATATAAAAAAATATTTTTATATTGTATTCATTCAAAATTATTCTTCTTCTTGTTCTTCTTCATCATCGTCTTCTAAAATATTTATTCTACCTCCTCTTTTTTCCTTTTTATTGTCTTTGTTTTCGATCAATTTACCTATTACACAAATATAAGGATCATTTAATTCAAATCTTACACCAATAACTCTTACTGTTATTTTTGTATTTTCTCTTATTTCTCCGAAATATTTATCATTATAATGATGATCTCTAGCTATAAAAACGGTTATAGGGGTTGATCCAGTACTATCGATAACTTCTGCGTGTATACCTGCTTTTGTTATTGTTTTTGTATCACATTCGATTAACATCCCTTCTACAGGATGACATATCATACATTCAAACACGGTTTCGAATTCTATATTTCGATTATTTACTACACCACTCGAATAACGTATTACTTTTATAGATCCTGGGCGAATAAATCCTTCTGCAATACATTTTCCTTCATTCCTTTTTGAAATGATTTTTTCTAAATTTTCTTTCATATTCTTACCTACTTCCGTAATAGGCAAAACTACTTTCATTGTTAATAATGATGGAATATATACCCCATAAATTTTACGAGTAGATTTATCCTGTCGTTGCATATTAATATAGTAATATATTATTTATTCTTTATTCTTTTATTTATTTCAATTTTTCAGGTCAATGGAACCAAGGTTCCCCCTGAAACCCCCTCCTTTAATAATGTTACTTATATTGTATTTGATATTAATCATTAGATTGACATCAAGTTGTTTTCTTTAAGGGAGGGGTTTCAGGGGAACCTACGGTTCCCTGAGTAGGTTCCTTGAGTAGGTTCTCCTCAGCTGAAAAATTTCTACGATTTACCAAATAGGGTTTTTCATTCACTATAAATCTAAAAATATCCGTATTTACATATCCATCGAATATTCCGAATGTTTTTTTTGTTTTCTTGTTTTTATTATTTCTATTATTTTTTTTATAAAGCAAAGAATAATTTTCAACAAAACAATATTTTTTTCCTTTTTTCAATCCATAAATATTTTCCATTTGTATTTCAAAATCAGGATAACAATTATTAGAACCCGTTTTATATAGTTGAGGAATAGGTGAAGATAATTCGTATAAATCATCGTCAACGTCATCTATACTATCTAGTTTCAAAGACCCTAGTTGTTTTACATAATATAAATCACTAAAATCAATAGAATCTTCACTATAACTATCAATACTATTATCACTATCACTATTCATGTAATTATACATCCAACCAAATGGATCACATATATCAGGATGGATCAATGAAAACTGAGGAACCGACATTATTGAAAATTGCAATTATTTTAATATGTCTTTATATTTTTCTTCAAAAATGTTTTCAATTTTATGAGTTTTTAGCGTTTTTTCTTAGCATTTTTATAATTTTTATTGCGTTGATAAAATATAGATATATTATTATTATATTATACTTTATTAAGAATGGTTGTTGTATTGTTATTAAGAGGTCATGTTAGAAACTCATTTGAAAATGATGATTTGTATAATTTCATAAAAAAAATATCTTTGATTGAAACAATAGATATCTATATACATACATGGAATGTCTATTCTAATAATTTATCTTGGAGAGAAATGAATCCGGATAATAGAATAATAGATGAAGAAAAAATAGTAAACTATTTCAAAGATTTGAAACATAATATAAAACATATAATAATTGATAATGATAAGAAAATAGAATTAGTTGGAAATAAAGAAGGATATGTAGGAAATGGTAAAATGCCTTTAATTGGATGGAAAAATATGTGGTATGGTAATAATATAATTATTGATTATATATCTAAAAAATATAATTCTAAAGATATTATTATTAACACTCGTATTGATATTTTAACAAATTCTAATATTGATTTTTATAATTCTGATAAAATGTTATCTTTTATAAAAAATTCTTTAAAAGTGTTTCATACTAATAAATATAATATTAAAAAAAATATTTTCATGTATAGAGATGCATGGGTTGGTGTTGATAATTTAATTTTTGGAAGTCTTTTTACTATGAAAAAAATTATCAAATATTTTCATTATAATTTAGATGAAATAATTGAAAGTTACGAAGAAGGAAATTTTGAATTCCCTCACGAATTTTTGGTTTTTAAAGAAAATGAAAAATTATTTTATACCCTTGAAGAATAAAATGGCGCGTTTGAAAATATGTGTTGTATAATTTTATTTTTTCTATAAAATGCTAAGAAAAAACGTCAAAAAATTGAATGATTTTTATTATAAATTTGATTCTCATAACAACAACCATAACGACAAGAATGAATTCCAATACTTATTGCATCGGCTGCTTCCCAGAGTTTCAGGAGAACCAATTGGCCCATACGGGCGATTGTGGGTGTTTATATTTTTCGGAAATTTGTGATTTCCTTTTAGAAAGTGAAAGTATTAGTGAAATAGATAATAATATTGAATTTGAAAAAGTGTTTGAAACCGAGAAAAACGAATGTTGTATTTGCTACGAATTTATTGATAAAGACAAAAATAACTGTACTACCGAATGCGGCCATACTTTTTGTTTTAAATGCCTTGCAACATCTTTAATTCATAATAACTCTACTTGTCCTTGTTGTCGTGCCAAATTAGTCGACATTCCTGTAAATGACGAAGAAGATCTAGGGGATGATGATACCGAAGATGAATATGATGATGATGATGATGATGATATAGTTTGTGATATAGATGAAATAATTAGTAGAATTGATAAAAATGGGTTTACAAAAGACGATATAATTTCGATGTTGATAGGGCGTTATAAAAAAGACGAAAAATACACCAATGAATATATTTATGATATTAATAATAAATTTAATCTTTTAATCGAGGATGCAGATAATGAAGCAAAAGAACAAAAATTATTTGAATTAGAAGATTTTAGAATTGTTGTGTAATTATATGAAAAAATAAAAATTTTGTAAATATGTATATTTGTATTTTTTTACAAAATCTGTATGTATATATTATATAAATTTATATAATATATATGTTTCCAAAAATAAGACGATATAATAATTTAATAAAAACTATATTGTTATTTTGTATATTATTATTTTTTAGTTTTATATTATTATTTCATTTTACTATCAATTTAAGAGAAAATATGTCTTATAATTCTAATAATATTAATTTTACACAATGTTGTGTAAAAGATAATAATGGTAATGAATTTAGATATAGCGGTAATATTTTAAATGCAAATGATATTAATACTTTACAAAATAATTTATATTTACAACGTTTTACTATAGATAATATAAGAGAATCAAAAACGTTTGATACTAATTTAGATCCAACTATTAGTACTTGGGGTTCTATAGATTGTGATAATATTGATTTAACAAAATCTAATACAAATATTTATAGGTATACTATTTCTCAATACAATAAATCTCCTGTATCTGGATATTTTTATGGAAATGTCAAATCGAGCAATGGAAATATTAAATCGAGTAATACTTTCATAAATGGTGATTTAAAAAGAATTTATAAAGATATTATTATAAGAAATAATTATAGAAATATTGATAAATTATCATCTATTTCTAGTATAACTAGTAATCCAGATACATATTCACAATATAAAGATTTAGCTAATGAACTATTAAAAGAAAGTAATAAAAATGCATCTCAATCAAAAATTATTTATAATGATCTTTCAAACTTAAAAGAATCTTTTGTGGAAGGTAATTATACTATAAATGATATGAAAGATGCTACAATTGACAATGATAATACTTCTCAAACACTTATTGATAAAGCTAATAATCCTTGTTTAATACCTAATCAAGATCACATGAATTTTAGTTCGGTTGGTGGATTAGTAAGATATTGGGATGATACACGTTCAAATTATAGAGATAACAGAGGATGGGGAATACGTTATAATAACGGTTATTGGAATAGATATTTTTGGCCTAGAAAATATTATGATAGTGCTAGTCACCCTAATTGTCCTACTAGTAAATACGGATGGTAATTTTTTATTTTAATTACTAATTCTTATTAGTAATTAAAACGCTTTGTGTAGGGATCGAACCTACGACCTTTCCGTTAACAGCGGAATGCTCTACCAACTGAGCTAACAAAGCAATAATTTCAAACAAATTTATTGAATATGCACTAGACGAGGATTGAACTCGTGCAACCGCTTTATAAGAGCGGGAATCTAACCACTAATATACAAGTGCTATTTTATTTGAAATGAACTTAGATGAGGTTTTTGTTCTCCTCCCCTAGTTATACATTTATAGTATATATTCTTTATATTATTTTTAAATAGATTTTATTTATTTACCATTTACATGGATTTCTTTCAATAATTCTTTCAAGACTTTTCCTCTGACACGGTCTTCATTATTTACTGCTTCGCATGATTTGTCTATCAATATATTCTGTTTCATATAATCCGGAGAATCTAGAATTCTTGTATCAGGATGATTATTCTGCCATTCACAAATATTACAAAAA